>WBZP01000015.1_pt1 | contig 233813 bp, 193 predicted proteins | sample 5204301 | NCBI WGS metagenome assembly WBZP01 (sample SAMN12412401, study PRJNA552823) | activated sludge metagenome | isolation source: activated sludge from nitrification reactor of wastewater treatment plant... | place: USA: Pennsylvania | collected 2017
GCATTCCAGCATTCCGCTATACTGAAGCTGGACCATCGGCAGCCTCCTTGCATATGAGGGATGAGCAAACCGATCATATGCGAACCAGCCTCCGATGGTCCAATTGTTACTACATGAAAGAGCCCTGTATTGGACGCAACCTCTATTCATGCCTATAATACGCATAGATCAAGCATTCGTAACACAGTGTGCTCGCCAGCGAGCATTAGAGGCATATGACTATCAATACTCCGCCCGACGAAGCACCTGTGCCTAACCCACCCGCTCGAATCTTCGCAACGCAGGCATGGCGCACTTGGGTATTGCTTGCAGCAATTCTGCTACTGAGCGCATATTTCAACACCATTAACCTGTTTGGCTGGGATGGCGGCACCGGGCAGCATCCCGACGAACGGTTTATGTCGCTGGTAGCTGATCATCTGAAGGCTCCTAGCAGCCTCGGTGAATATCTCGATTCACAGCGAAACCCGCTCAATCCGCGTAATGGCGGCTATTCGTTTTATGTTTACGGCTTACTTCCCCAAACGCTTACCCATTATACAGCTGTCGTATTTACGCCTAACAGTGCACTACCGCCGACGGTGATGCCAGCCAGCCCAACCAATTATGGGCAGGGCGTGCCTGTGCCCAACCCCGATCTCAAGGTGCCCAAACTCACACTGTTGCAGCCGATATTCAACCCATCGGGCAAAGACCTGACGAGCTACTATAACGTCACCAAAGTTGGGCGCTCATGGTCGGCATTATTCGCAACGCTCAGTGTACTTGTGGTGTTTTTAATCGGGCGGCGGCTGTATGGTTCGCGCACCGGGTTAGTGGCGGCATTACTACTTGCCCTGTCAGTGCTGCCTATTCAGCTGGCGCATTTCTTCACCGTCGATTCGGCTACCGCCTTTTTTACCCTGCTCTCGGTGTACTGTGCGGTGCGGCTAGCGCAAAATGGCGGCTGGGCGAGCGCCCTGCTGCTGGGGCTGGCAATTGGCGCAGCAATGGCCTGCCGGGTGACGATGGCGACGCTGGGCATGCTGGCGGTGCTGGCCCTGGCCCAACGCTTATGGGCGGCGCGCGATACCATTGCCCCTTCCAGCGATAGCTACTATACCCCTGGCCCGCGCCGACTGTCGTTTTTACAGGGTGCCGGGATGCTCGTGTTGGCAGGGATGGTATCGCTCATTACCTTCCGCCTCCTCCAACCCGACGCATTTGTCGGCACATCATTCTTCGACATACGCATCGAACCACGCTTTATTAGTAATATTCAAGAAATTGGCGCGGCAGTGAATGGCCTGGCCGACTCGCCGCCAAGCCAGCAATGGGTTGGGCGCATCCGTTACTGGTTCGCGCTGCAAAATATGGTTGTTTGGGGCATGGGGGTAGCGCTTGGCGTCATGGCCTGGCTGGCCTGGGCCTGGGCAGGCATACAGCTGGCACGCGCTGGATGGGAAGGATGGGCAAATGCCGAGTGGGCACGGCTGCGCCGCAACCAAATACACCTACTTCCCTGGTTCTGGGTTGCATTTTACTTCGCGTGGCAGGGTGGGCTGTTTGGTATGACCATGCGCTATTACCTTCAGCTCTACGGTCTACTCACTTTGTTTGCCGCCTGGGCACTGGTGCGGGCACTCGATTTCCGGCTGCTTATTTCCGATTGGCGGCCACGCCGTGACCGGCTGTATGGGCTACAGGGCATCGTGCGGTGGGTGCCGCTCGTGGTGGTGGTGGGGGTAACACTCGCCTGGGCCTATGCGTTCACGCGAATCTACACCCGGCCCCATTCGCGCATCACCGCCTCGCGCTGGATGTACGAGCATATTCCGCTTGGCTCTGCAGTAACCGCCGAACAATGGGATGATGGACTGCCTCTCTCGATTGACGACCGACGCGCGTTCGAGCCGAATGCAGGCGGCTGGTTTTATAGCGTTGAGACATACCCGTATGCCGAAGATGACCCCACCAAGTATACTGGCTATATCGATCAGAATGGAAAATCGAATCTCGGGCTGCTTGATCAACTCGAACAGGCCGACTACATTGTGCTCAGTAGCAACCGGGTCTATGGTTCAGCCACGCGCCTGCCCATGCGCTACCCGGCGCTGACCCGTTATTACCATTACCTGTTTAATGGCGAATTAGGCTTCGAGCAAGTAGCCGATATCACATCATACCCGACCTTGTTTGGTGTCCCCATTCCCGATCAAGGTGCCGAAGAAGCATTTAGTGTGTATGATCATCCACGCGTCCTCATCTTCAAAAAGACACCGACCTATAGCCGAACCAGAGCCACCCAGCTTATCACTGGCGACATTGCGTGGAGCGAAGTATATAAACTTTCTTCTTTACGCGGCAGCCGGGTACCTACGGCGCTGCGGCTGACCGGCACCCAGTGGCAAGCGTACCGCGATGCTGGCACATGGTCATCGTTATTCAATCCCTCCGGGCTGGCGAATTTCGCGCCCTGGCTGACGTGGCTGGTGGTGCTTGAGCTACTAGGCTGTAGCATGTTCGCGCTGCTGTTTCGGGCCCTGCCTGGCCTCCCCGATCGGGGCTTTGCCCTGGCGAAGATGCTGGCCCTACTACTGGTGGCTTATACCTCCTGGCTGCTCGGCAGCCTGCACCTGCTGGCCTTTGGCACGCTCAGCACCTGGCTGTGCGCAGGTATCCTGATCACAGCTGGCGCACTCGTGGGCTGGCGCAGCCGCGCGGCCTTGCGCACATTCCTCCGCGAGCGGCGGGCGGCGCTGCTCAGTGCCGAAGGCTTATTCTTAGTTGCCTACCTGGGCTTCGTGCTTATTCGCGCGCTTAACCCCGACCTGTGGCACCCGGCGCGCGGCGGCGAAAAGCCCATGGATCTGGCATTCCTCACAGCGGTGGTGAAAAGTCCTTACTTCCCGCCCTACGATCCCTGGTTTGCGGGTGGGTTTATCAATTATTACTATTTTGGCTTTGTTATTGTAGGGGCGCTGGTACAGCTCACTGGCATTGCGCCTGCCATTGCCTATAACCTCGCCGTTCCTACGCTTTTTGCCCTCACCGCGTTAGGTGCGTGGGGCGCAATCTACAACCTGCTTGCACTACGAACAGCCGAGCGTAACCAGCTGCTTTCACGGCCGGGCTATGGGGCGACGCTTGGGAGCCGCATTGAGCGCCGGGCAATTACCACCGGCCTGTTAGCTGCCGCGCTCATAGTGGTGATCGGCCCGCTGACACAGGCATTGTGGCTGCTGCCCGGCTCGGCCAAAACCGACCCCACGCTACCTGCCGAATGCCAGGCTCTGAGCAGCTATGCCAGCCAGCAGCAGTGCCGCGACCGCGACGAGTGGGCCTTCTGGGACGCAACCCGCCTGGTTGGCATGGACGTGCAAGATAGCACGATTAATGAATTTCCTTTCTTCACCTTCCTCTTTGCCGATCTGCATGCGCATATGATCGCCCTGCCGCTGGCAATGCTCGCACTCGGCCTGATGGTAGCAGTACTTAAAGCAGAAAACGCCCGAGCAAATGCCAAAGCACGTAGTTACATACCAACGCTGGTCGGCCTTGGCGCACTCGCGCTAACGATTGGGGCACTGCGCGCCACGAATACCTGGGACTTCCCAACCTACCTGGCACTGGGCTGCGTAACCTTGGGCCTGATAGCCTGGCGCAATATACAACGTGGGGCTAGCCTGCCCCATACTGCGCTCGTATGGATAGGCGCAGTGCTCTGGTTGCTGGTTGGCAGTACACTACTATTCCTGCCATTCTTACACAGCTTCGCCACTGATTACGCTGGCTTCGAGCTGTGGCGCGGGGCGCGAACCCCCGCTGCCGATATGCTGCGTATGAATGGGCTGTGGTTATTCTTCCTGGTGAGCGGTGCGGTGCTGTTGTACTGGCGGCGCGGCGCTGGGCTACCATTGCTCTTGCTGATTGGGCTAGGGCCGGTTGTGCTCGCGCTTGTTACTGTACTGCAACACGCCAATGCCTTGTTCCTCATGCTCCCACTGGCGGCGGCGGCAATTGCCATTCTATTCGACCATTTGCTGGAACGACGCGCGCGCCCGACTGCCGGGCACACAGCGCTGGCCGGGCACGACAACAGTGAGCCATATGTACATCATGAACTACCACTACTCACTGCACCACGCCCCGATGAGCTGGTTGCGCCACCCGCTGCCGAAACCGAAACTCTCACGCCGCTGCCAACGCTGCTGGCAATAGTGTGGGGCACCGTTGCACTACTCATTGCACTTGCGACCGAAATTGTGGTGGCAAAGGGCGACATTGGCCGCATGAATACGGTGTTCAAGTTTGGTATGCAAAGCTGGGTGCTCTTCGCCTTAGCTTCGGCGCTGGCGCTAAGCATCGTATGGTCGGCACTGGAGGCACGGCGTAGGCTCGTCCATCCTGTCATCCGCTGGGTCTGGCAGGCAGCGGCAGTACTGCTCCTCGCTGGCGGGCTGATGTACCCCATCACCGCTATTCCGGCGCGCCTGGCTGATCGGATTGACAGCCAGATTGGGCCAACGCTCGATGGTGTGGCGTTTATGCGCTCGGCCAAAGGCAGCTGGGCCGAAAACAACCAGCAGTTTGATTTCACCGAGGATGCGGCGGCGCTGGCCTGGATGCAGCAGAACATTGTGGGCACGCCAATTGTGCTTGAGGCGCAAACTGAAGCGTATCGCTGGGGCGGGCGTGTATCGACATATACGGGCCTACCAACCCTGCTGGGCTGGCCCTGGCACGAAACACAGCAGCGCCAGGTGGCCGAGGTTGGCCCGGTGCTGGCCGGTCGGCAGGCATTTATCCAGCAAATATACAGCGATACGAACTCCACGACCACACTGCAACAGCTCCAATTGTATGGTATCGAATACGTCTACGTCGGCAAGCTTGAGCGCGCGCTCTACCCTGCCCAGGGCTTGGCGAAATTCGAGACACTCGCAGGCGAGCAGCAGATCGAGCGGGTATATAGTAGCGATGCCACCAACATTTACCGTATTCCGCGCGGCGGGAACGCACCCGTCGTCCTTTCAACCACACTCGCAACCACACCGACGGTGCTCAGCGCACCTCGCGATACGCGCCTGACCGCGCCAGTATTTACCTTCAAAGCTGTGCGTGAATATGCCTGGAATACGCTCGCGCAATCGGAACCGGTAGCGATTGTGCTCTGGCTGCTGGCGCTGTATGTCATACTGGCGCTGGGCTTCCCACTTGCGGCGCTGCTGTTTGGCGGGCTAGCGGTGCCACGCCACGGGGCCGCCGACGGTGGCTGGGCCTGGGCGCGACTGGTTGGGCTATTGTTGCTTGGCTATGCCGTATGGATGCCAGTGAGTATGGGCTTATGGGCATATACTCGCTGGAGCTTGCTGTGGGGCTTGCTGCTGGTGCTCGCCGCCAACACCATCCTCATCTTCTGGCTGGGCCGCAGCACCGACGCCGCGAGCGATCGGCGTATTTCGGCGGCGCTAGGCCGCGGCTGGACGACGCTGCGGGCGCATGTCCTCAGCCACTGGCGTGCCATGCTCATCACTGAGGCGCTGTTCCTGGCGGCATTCACGTTCATGGCGGTGCTGCGCGCCTTCAACCCCGATTTGTGGCAGCCATTCTGGGGCGGCGAAAAGCCCTTTGAGTTTGGGCTACTGAATGCGATTTTGCGCAGCCCAATGATGCCGCCCTACGATCCGTTCTTCAGCGACGGGGCCATCAACTACTACTACTATGGCCTATTCCTGGCGTCGGTGCCGATCAAGGCCACCGGCATTAATCCGGCGGTAGGCTTCAACCTTGTCATTGCAACGCTGTTCGCCTTCACATTCATTGGTGCGTTTGCGGTAGTAGCGCGGCTCAGCGGGCGGCTGCGCTATGGGCTGGTGGGCAGCGCATTTGTTGTGCTGCTTGGCAACCTGGCAGCCGCCTTCCCGGTAGGCTGGGGCCAGGGCCTGGGGCCAGTGCGCGAAGCGCTGCAAGGCGGGCTTAGCGGCTTTGGCGAGCGGCTTGGTTCGTGGTTTGTTGGCCCAAGCCGGGTCATTGCTTCCGACAAGCTGATGACGATCAACGAGTTTCCCTTCTGGAGCTACTTGTTCGCCGATCTGCACCCGCATTTGATTGCCATGCCGATTGCACTGCTGTGTATTGCGCTAGCCTTCGAGCTGTTTGAAGGCTGGCCGCTCAGCTATAAGCGCCGTGGCTGGCTGCCATTAGCGGCGCGCTGGGGGCTAGCCGCGCTGGCGCTGGGCGCACTGGCAATCACCAACTCGTGGGATCTGCCAACCTACGCGCTGCTGCTCGCTGGCGCGGTGGCTGGCCGTGCCTGGCGCACGCGCACACCGGCGCGGCGTTTTGCCACCTTTAGTGGCGGGCTGGCTCAAGCGGCTGGTATTGTGCTGGGTGCGCTGCTGCTCTACCTGCCATTTTTCCAGAATTATGTTCGCCCGGCAGGAGTTACCGGCATTGGGCTGGTGCGCGATGGCTCGCCACTCAGTGGGTATGTGCTGATCTATGGCCTCTATTTGCTCATCTTGAGTATGTGGGTAGGTGGAATTGCCGCCCGGCTCCTCAATCGGCGGCACAGTGTGCAGAATGCAGTACTACCGCCCGCTGCTGACACATCCGAGCAGAATATGGTGCTAGGGATTGTCGCCCGCCCGCCGACAAGTAGCTCGGCACGCATGCTCGGTACATTCCTGATGATTATCGGGCTGCTGCTGGCAGGCGTGCTGCTTACCAATCAGGGGGCGCGCGACCTGGTTGGCGCAAGCTCGCTATTGCTGAAGGTCGGTCTCATACTGTTGTTGGCCGCAAGTGCGCCAGCGCTGCTGTCCCGGCGGCTCCCCCGGCGCGTATGGTTTGTACTCTGGCTGGCCGTGCTCGCCTGGGCGGTATCGTTGGGCATCGAGTTTGTGTATATCCGCGACCATCTGGACGGGCCGCAATCGGACGCTTACCGCATGAACACGGTGTTCAAGTTTGGGCTACAGGCATGGATGCTCATGGCGCTGGCCGCCGCCGCCGCACTTCCCTGGCTGGCGCGTGGCCTACGCCACGCAGGCGTGGTCGCACAAACGCTGGGCTGGGCAATGATGCTTGTACTGCTGGCATTAGCGCTTGTCTTCCCACTGGTTGGTATTCCCAGCCGCCTGGCCTATCGCTTCCCAGAATCGCCTGGCCCCACCCTTGATGGCCTGGAATTTATGCAGCAGGCGCAATTCGACCTGCTACCAGAATACATTGGCCAGCCGAGCGGCGGCCCGGGTACGCAGATCAGCCTGAAAGACGACCTGGATGCCATTCGCTGGCTCAACGAGAATGTGCGTGGATCGCAGATTGTGCTGCAATCCGACCTGTGGTTCTACCGTGCCTATGGCGTGCGCATTGCTGCCAACACCGGCCTGCCAACGATCGTTAGTCCGCTGCACGCCAGCGAGCAGCACGACCCCACCGCGGTAGACCAGCGCGATGGCGATGTGCAGCTGATTTATAACACCCCCGATATTGCCCAGGCGCTGCGACTGCTGGCGAAATATCATGTGAGCTATGTGTATGTTGGGCAGATCGAGCGCGCCGCCTACTCGGCAGCTGGGATAGCGAAATTCGACCAGATGGCAGGCTCGTACTTGCGCATTGCGTACAATCAAGAACCTGTCCAAGGAACTGTCAAGATTTTCAAAGTCAACCCCAGCGTGTATACCTTCACGTCGGGGGGCGAGATCATACCGCCGCCAAAAGTGCCCGATTTGCAGCCCCAGGCCGAAACACCGTCTGCGCCGCAACAGCCCACCAACCAACCATCATTAGCCGAACTGGAACAGCAGGTACGTAATAACCCAACCGATACAGGTGTAGTGTTTGGGCTAGCCCAGCGCTACCGCGAGCTACAGCGCAACAACGATGCCCTGGCGATACTGCAAGGAGCGGCGGCGCGTAACCCATCTGATGTAGCGCTGCAACAGTTGTATGGTGATACGCTACGTGATGCGAGCAAGTTCGACGAAGCAGTTCAAGCCTACCAGACAGCGATCAATGCCGATGGAAGCGCCGGGAACTACAATAAGCTTGGCAACGAGCTGCTGAAAATGAAACGCCTGCCGCAAGCGATTGAAGCGCTGAATAAGGCGATTAACGCTGATGCTAATGCTGCTGAGCCACACTACCACCTGGGCGAAGTATACGAGCAGCAGGAAAACCTCACCGCGGCACTGGCCGAATATCGCGCCTACCTGCTGCTTGCCAACCCCGACGCCCCATACTACACCGAGGCCAGCGACGCAGTGACGCGACTGCAAAAATAACCTGACAGCTACATTAAAACAGAAACGCTCGTGATTAAAGATATTTTTGTCTGGTGGCTAACAATTCAGCTGTTTGGCGTGCTTGGGCTGCCAATCGCCCAGTGGCTCTTACGCGCACTGCCCGATCGCGGCTATGCGTTTGGCAAAACCCTGGGGCTGCTGCTTACGGGCTACCTGGCATGGCTGCTGGCGATGCTCGGGCTGGCACCGTTTGGGCGCGGCCTGATTATTGGCTGTGCGCTGGCGGTAGGTGGGCTGGGCATTGCCCTGGGTGGTGGCAGGCGCGGACTTACGGCGTTGCGCTCATGGCTGGCGGCAAACTGGCGGCGCGTGCTGGGTTACGAGCTAACTTTTGCCCTGGCACTGCTCTTTCTTGTGCTCTTACGCAGCTACCAGCCCGACCCATGGGGCACCGAGCGCCCCATGGACTATGCGCTATTCAACGCGATTCGGGTGAGCGGCAACTTCCCACCGCACGACCCCTGGTTAGCGGGCTATAGTATCAACTATTATTATTTCGGCTACCTGCTGATGGCGCTGCTCTCGCTGGCAAGCGGCATCGGTGCGGGTGTAGCCTATAATCTGGCGCTGGCCTCGATCTTCGCGCTCACTGCGCTGGGCATCGCCGGGCTGATGGTGAACCTGATTGAACTGACGACCGGCAGCCGACAAGCGTCCTCACATACTGAACACGCTCATCAGCGGTGGCGTGGGGCTGGCGGGCGTATCAGCGCAGTGCTGCTTACGCTAGTGCTGGTGCTATTTGCGGGCAACCAGGGCGGCGCGCTCGAAATCATCACGGGTTCGCCCGATGTGTTTGCGCTAGGCCAGCGCGATTTTGTGCGCGCGGTGGCGAACGGCCTGGGCGCACGCGCACCGCTCACGCTTGAGCAGCCATACACCGCCTGGGGCGACAAGCAAGCAACAACCGCTATCACACCAACCGACATGGCGGCGGATTTTAACTGGTGGAATCCTTCGCGCGCGCTGTGGGACAGCTCGCAGCAGCCGGGCGATGCCACGCGCTACTATGCGATTACCGAGTTCCCCTTCTTCTCATTCTGGCTCGGCGACATGCACCCACATGTGATGTCGCTGCCCTTTGGACTGCTGGCACTGGCACTGGCGCTGCAAACCCTGGCGCGTCCGACTGCGCCCAACTACACGCAGGGCTGGCGCGGCTGGGCCGAGCTGATGCTCACCGGCATTGTGCTGGGCAGTCTGTACTTAATCAATAGCTGGGATTTGCCAACCTATGTGCTGCTGTACCTGGGCGCGCTGCTGCTGCTGTATGCCCGGCTGGGTAGCGCAACCACCAGCAACCCGGAACCAGACCCAAGCGCAATCCTGGCGAATGTCTGGTGGCGGCATTATTTCAGCCAGGCATTTACGGCGCTGCTGGCGGCGGGGCTACTCTTTGCACCCTTCCACCTGACCTTCCGCTCGCTGGTGGGCGGCAACGGCTCACCGCTGCTACTAGTGACCTGGACACGCACACTGCTGCACACCTTCCTGATCATATTCGGGCTGTTTCTGGTGCCGCTGCTCACCTATCTGTTTTTGCAGCCGCGCCTGGCCACGCAGGCTCAGCCGCCAGCAAGCGCGCTTGGAATTGCCCGCACCAGCCCGCGACCGCTGGCGTTCGGCACACTACTGCCGTGGGCTACGCTCGGTGTACTTGCGCTGGGTTTTGCAATCGGCTTCCCTTTATTAGCGCTACTGCCACTCGCGCTCTACGCCATGCTCCAGGCGCTGGCGCAGGCGCGGCACCCAACCGCCGCGTTTGTGCTGTGGGCGTTTGCGCTGGTGTGCCTGGTGTGCTTTGGCACCGAAATTGTATACCTGCGCGATGCGTTCAGCTCGCGTATGAATACCATCTTTAAGTTTTACTACCAGGCCTGGCTGATCTGGGGTGTGCTGGCGGGCTATGCGGTATGGTGGCTCACGCAAAGGACGAAGGGCGAAGGACGAAGGGCAAAGACTGGTCGTCGTGTCGCCGTGATTGCAAGCGGGTGCCTGTTTGTCTGCCTGCTAGTGGGCGCGCTGGTGTACCCGTGGATGACCGCCGGGCACCTGTTCCGCGATGGGCAGCGCGTGGGGCTAGCCGGGTTAACGCCGCCCGAGCACACGCCCGATGGCGCAGCAGCGATCGCCTGGATTCGCGCGAATACGCCCGGCAATGCAGTGGTGCTTGAGGCGGTGGGCAACGACTACGACGGGACGGGTATCGGCGCAAACGCAGTATCGGCGAGCACCGGGCGCGCCACCGTCCTCGGCTGGCCCGGCCACGAAGATCAGTGGCGCGGCGGCGACCCGACCGTGCGCGCCCTGATTGGCCCACGCCGCGAGGATGTGACGGCGATTTATAGCGACACTGATACGACGCGCGCCGCTGAGCTACTCGGGAAATACAACGTCGATTATATCTATGTCGGTGCCGCCGAGCGCGCTACCTACCCGCCCGAGGGGCTAGCCAAGCTGGCGCAGCTGGGCGATGTGGCGTTCCAGAGCGGCGATGTCATCATCTATAAAGTGCGGAAGTAGGCAGGGTATAGAGACGTGCCGACGGCACGCCTCAACATGCTGCCCTCACCGATACCCCGCCGCCTGCATCTCGAACAGGCGCGCATAGGTACCGCCGCTCCGCCGGTGCCGAGAAAGAAGGTTCTTTGGGTAGACGCAGCCTCCTCATCACCGGCTGCGTGCCTGAGCCTGTGCCTGCGTCCGAACTGGACAGGAACGCTACTCGTTGCACGTCGATCCATTACTTGAAATGCTGTACTGCGCGCGCTCGTCGGCGCTGAAGTCGCGCAGCAGCCGCGAGCAGATATAGGCAATCGTGTCATGGTAGTCGGCATCCCACAGCCGCGCAGTGCCGTCAACGCTGCCGGTCAGCACACGCTTGCCGTCTGGTGAGAAGACAACCGTGTTCACGGTTCCCGTGTGCCCGATGAAGCGGCGTAGCTCCTGGCCGGTTACGACATCCCACAGGCGCGCGGTCTTGTCCTGGCTGCCCGTGAGCAGGTACTTGCCGTCGGGCGAGAACGCAACCCACCAGATGATGTCGGTGTGGCCGACAAACTGGCGCACGAGATCGCCGCTCTGGGCATCCCACAGCCGCGCAACGCCGTCCCAGCTGCCGGTGAGCACATATTTGCCGTCGGGCGAGAACGCGACCGCTGCCGCACCATCGTTCGGGATGTTGAAGCGGCGCAGCTCCTGGCCGGTCGCAACATCCCACAGCCGCGCGGTGCCGTCATAGCTGCCGGTGAGCGCGTGCGCACTGTCTGGCGAGAACGCCACGCTAAACACATTATCGAACGTGTGGCCGACGAGCTGGCGCAGCTCCTGGCCGGTCGCAACATCCCACAGCCGTGCCTCGCGATCACCGCTGCCAGTGAGCAGATACTTCCCATTGGGCGAAAAAGCGACGCTGTTCAAGTGGGCTCGGTGGCCAACGAACTGGCGCAGCTCTGTGCCGGTGTGCGCATCCCACAGCCGGGCGGTCTGGTCCATGCTGCCAGTCGCAATGTACCTGCCATCGGGCGAGAACACCACCGTATTGAATGCCTCGGTGCTGGTGATGACCCATTGCTGGGCGCCGCTTCTGGCATCCCACAGGCGCGCAGTTGTGTCCTGGCTGCCGGTGAAGATCGTGTTGCCGTCGGGGGAAAACGCCGCAAACACACTGGCGTGATGGCCATTGAGCTGCGGGTATTCGCTGCGCCCATGCACATCCCACAGCTGCGCCGTGGTATCGAGACTCCCGCTGGCAACCGTGTTGCCGTCGGGGGAAAAAGCGACGCTAAAGATGTCGCTTCTATGGCCGATGAAGCGGCGCAGCTCCTGGCCGGTCTGCACGTCCCAGATTCGTACGGTCGCATCATTACTGCCCGTCACTATTGAATTGCCGTCAGGCGAGAACGCCACGTTCCGCACGCCATCGCTATGCCCGTTGAACTCGCGCACGACTGCGCCCGTCTGCACATCCCACAATCGCGCCGTCTTGTCGATGCTGCCGGTCAAAATATGCTTGCCATCTGGCGCAAACGCTACGCCTTCGACAACGTCAGTATGGCCGGTGAATGTATGAAGCTCGCGCCCGCTTCGGATATCCCATAGTCTCGCCGTTTTATCCAAGCTGCCGGTCAAGAGCTGCGTGCCATCGCGGGAAACAGCGAGCACCCAGATCGTAGCGGTGTGCCCGACGAAGCGGCACAGTTCCTGGCCGGTCGCGACATCCCACAGCCGCGCGGTCTTATCCGCGTCTGCGGTAACGATATGCGCCCCATCAGGCGTAAACGCGACGGAGTCGACTGAGCCCGCGTGCCCGCTAAAACGGCGCAGCTCTTTGCCAGTTCGGGCGTCCCACAGGCGCGCGGTGCCGTCGAAGCTGCTCGTGATCACCGTGTTGCCGTCAGGCGAGAAGTCCACGCCATCGACCAGATCGCTATGCCCGACGAACTCGCGTACCTCTTGACCAGTCTGGGCATCCCACAGCCTGGCGATCGCATCGCTACTGCCGGTCACTACATAGCGGCCATCGGGCGAGAACGCGACTTTGGTGACGAGCTGCGGGTGATTGAGCTGCTGCCGGGGATAATCCAGGTTCACAGCCGCCGCCACAGCCGCGTCGCCCTGGGGCGTGTATAGCGTGCGGAGCGAGCGAACGCTGAGCAGGCCGATTACCTCGACAAGGCCATTGGCTTGTACCAGGGCATTTGCCTCAGCGGCCAGCCGCTGCGCCTCTGAACGGGTCAGGTTATTTTCGGCGAGCTTGGCATTGCGATCGGCCGCAGCCTGCCAGTTGAATGCGAACGCGCTCAGCCCAGTCGCTGCGATTAGGAAGACAACCAGCGCGATGACCAGGTAGCGTAGCCGATGCGTCGCGCGCCGCTGCAAATCCAGCTCGCGCGCCTGGCGCTCACGCTCCTCGAGCGCAAGCCGGTCGCGCTTATCCATGCTGGCGCGCAGGTAGCTGGTTTCTTCTTCGTTGAGCGCCAGATCGGCCGCCGCCGCCAGCGTCTCGAACTGCGTGAGCCGCGCGCCATCCGCCAAAAAGCTAGCGTCGCGTCCGGAGAGCGCCCACTCGCTTGCGGCTGCCGCCAGCCGCCGCTGCACCCGCAGATCGTCGCGGCTCTCGTCGAGCCAGGCGCGCAGCCGCCCCCAAGCGCGGATCAGCGCCTCGTGCGCCACTTCGACCGTCGGCGCACGGGTGAGCGGGTCGCGGTCGAAGGTGAGCAGCCGGGCCTGGGTGTAGGCGTCGAGCACAGCATCTAAAGAACCGAGAACTGAGCACCAAGCACCGACCTGGGGCGGGTGGTTCTTGGTGCTTGGTGCTTGGTTTTCAGCGGCAAGCTCGGCCAGCCGGACGCGCCGCCGCGTATCCCCAGCCCCTTCGCCCAGCGTTACCAGCCGTAGGAAGATCTGTCGCGCGGCCTGCTGGCCTGGTTCGTCCAATCCCTGGTAGAGCGCATCGGCGCGGCGGGCCAGCGCGCCCGCGACACCGCCGATCGCCTCGTAGGCCGCCAGCGTCAGCGTCCGGCCGTTGCGCCGCTCGAACAGCTCGGTCAGGGCATATTGGAGCAGCGGCAGCGCGCCCGGCTGTTCGCCCACAGCGTTGATGATCGTGGCGACCAGCCCTGGATCCAGCACCAGCCCCACTCGTGTGGCCGGCCCGCTGATCGCCTGCTCCAGCTCGGAGTGATCGAGCGGCAGCACCACCTCGGTATTCGCCCGCATCAGCTCGCCCAGCGCGCCGTAGCGCAGCGGCCGGTCGTAGTAATCGGCCCGCAGCGTGACGATTACGCGCACCCGGCTACGCGGATCGCTCACCGCCGCGACCAAGCTATTCAGGAAATGCGAGCGCGTCCGCTCGTCCGCGACCAGGGTGAAAAGCTCCTCAAACTGGTCGACCACCACCAGCAGCTCGCTCTCGTCGTCGTCGGGCAGCACCAGCCGCGCTGCACGCAGGAGCCCGCGCGCATCACGATCGATCTGCTCGCGTAAGCTCACCGGCTGTGTCGACGCCACGCGCAGCAGCGCCAGCTCTAGCTCGTCGAATGGGTGCGCGCCGGGGATAAGATCGGCGATGAACCAGTGCTCCGAGCCGGGCAGGGCACCGCGCCGCAGCGCCGGGATCAGCCCCGCCTTCACAACGCTCGACTTGCCGGCACCGCTCGGCCCGACTACCGCGAGGAAGCGAGGGTCAGGGGCTGCCTCCAGCCCTGAGCCCTGCTGCCTGCCCACTGGCTCGGCCAGCCGCTCCAGGAGCTGCGCGACCAGGGCTGCGCGCCCGAAGAAATCGGGCGCGTCGGCCTCGCCAAACGCGCGCAGGCCCTTGTAGGGGTTGTCCCGATCCAACAGCTCCAGCTCGATCGTTGGTGGTGCAGAGGAAAGCGCTGGAGCCTGGGCCATGCTCACTGGCTGGGCAGGCGCCTGCGGCGGCGCAGCGAGCGCTGCCAGCAGATCAGACACCATACTGGCCACATCCGCATAGCGCTCGGCTGGCCGCTTGGCCGTGGCACGCTGGAGTATCGGCTCTAGGGCAGCTGGCAGGTCGGGGCGGCGCAAGCGCGGCGAGGGCAGAGGCGTGCTGAGGTGCTGCTGGATCAGCTCGGCTGGGGCGGTGCCCTGGAATGGCTTTGCGCCGGCCAGCGCCTCGTAAAGCACGATCCCCAGGCTGTAGATGTCGGTTCGTAGCGTAACCGGCTCGGCGCGAATCTGCTCGGGCGAGAGGTAGGTTGGCGAACCGATCACCGCGCCGACCTGGGTCAGATCGCTGAGCTCGGCGTCGCCCAGATCCTTGGCAATGCCGAAGTCGGCCAGGTAGAAGTTTGCATCGGCGTCGAGCAGGATATTGGCGGGCTTGAGGTCGCGATGGACAACCCCCTGGCGGTGTGCGGCGGACAGCGCGGCACCGACCTGCTCCAACAGGCGCGCCGCGAGCGTGAGCGCCAGCGGGCCGCGCTGGATGAGCGCGTGGAGCGTGCCACCGCGCAAGTAGCGCATTACCAGGTAGGCACCGCCCGGCTCGCGCCAGTAGTCGTAGAGCGGCACGATGTGCGGGTGCTCCAGGCGCGCGATCGTCTGCGCCTCGGCCTCGAAGCGCCGGATAAAGTCAGGCAGGTCGGCGAGCTGGGGCAGGATTACTTTGATCGCAACTTCGCGGGCGACGCCGGGCTGGAGCGCGCGAAAGACCGCGCCGAAGCCGCCGCGCCCCAGGCACTCGCGGATCTCGTAGCCTTTCACGGCTTGCCCCGGCAGCGTGTCCAGGTCGCGCACCAACAATGCAGCAGGTGGAGGCGGCTGCGGGCGCGATCCGAGCGGCGGTGTGGGGCGCGCCAGGCGCAAGAACGCGGGCTGCTCGTCGGCCGGTATCGCCAGAATCAGGAGCATACGCTCAGCGATCTGGCGCGAGGGCCGGCGCTCGTCGGACTCGATCTTCTTGATCGTGATCAGCGCGCAGCCAACCCGACGCGCTAGCTCGTCCTGGGTCAGATCGCGCGCGCGCCGTAGCTCTTTGAGCCAACGGCCAAATGATACCGGGGCGCTCATATAGGCTCCTGCAGCGGAACTGCTTGCCCAGAGTATACATGAGATTTCCTGCATTGCAAAGGGCTGTATACCATTTTGTATACCCGCCAGTAGCCCCGCGCAGCTTCATTTCCGGGCGCGATTATGCTGTAATAAGGGCTATCTTCCGCCGATTAAAACAAGTGGGGCATCTATGAACCTCATCAGCACCTGGGTATCGCCCGCTGCTCGTGTTGGAGGGCGTAAGCACTCGTTCGTGCGTATGGGACGTGTCGGCCTGCTCGGCCTCTTGCTCGCGGCATGCGGCGCATCACCTGCCACCAATTCTGCAACGTCACCTGCGGCAGCAGCCACAGCGCTGCCTTCAGCAAGCGTTACGGCTACGGCCCTGCCGACATCCAAGCTGCTCGAGCCAGGCGACAAGGTCGGTGAGGTAACGCTGGTCATTCCTGCTCCGGCACAGGATACGAATGGTACGATGACCGATAATTGTCTAGGGTATACGGTCAGAAAGCCTGGCGTCTACGATTTTAAGTGCCCGGTAGCGCTGGCGCCGATGCATATGCTCGGCATTGGGTGGGGCGCAGAGACAGCAGAAGAGCTCGAGGATAATTGGTCGAAGATGAAATGGCGCGTCTACCTGGATGGCCAGGAAATCGACCTGAAGAGCTTTGGCACGGTCGATTCTACGGCGGACAATAACAATTTCTTTATTCGAATCTGGAATGTTGCGATCAAAGATCTAACGCCGCGCGAATATACGATTCGAAGCGTCTTTGAGGTGCAGCAAGCCCTCACACTCAGTGATCCGGTCTACGATGTAGGCACCTACGATATCACGAACCATGTCACGGTTGTGAAACCTGTAAAGTAGCACTGTAGCAAAAAGACTGCGCAGACGCTGCAACGCTCTGGGGTCGTGAGTACAACAAAATGGCAGCGTGTCGAGGCGTGCCGACGGCACGCCTCGACACGCTGCCCTCACCGATACCCCGCCGCCTGCATCTCGAACAGGCGCGCATAGGTGCCACCCAGCGCCAGCAGCTCATCGTGCGAGCCCAGTTCGCTGACTTGGCCGTTCTCTACCACCGCAATCCGGTCAGCCATCCGCACCGTGCTGAAACGATGCGAGATCAGCACCGCGATTTTTCCCGCCGTCAGGTCGCGGAAGCGCTGGAAAATCTCGTATTCACGTTCGGCATCAAGCGCGGCGGTTGGCTCATCCAGCACCAGCACCTCGCCATCGCGCATAAACGCGCGGCTCAGCGCAATCTTCTGCCACTGCCCGCCCGAAAGCTCATGCCCTTTGTCGAACCAGCGCCCCAGCATTGTCTCCATGCCTTCGGGCAGCTCAGAAACCACCTCATCGGCACCGCCGCGTTCAGCCGAGCTGAGCAGTTGCTCCTGGTCGTCGAGCCGGTCGATCTGGCCGAAGCCAATATTCTCCTTCGCGGTCAGCTGGTAGCGCACAAAATCCTGGAAGATCACGCCAATACGCTTGCGCAGCTCATCCGGGTCGTACTCACGCAGGTCGACACCATCGAGCAAAATCTGGCCCTCGGTTGGATCGTACAGGCGCGTCAACAGCTTGATCAGCGTGGTCTTACCCGCGCCATTTTGGCCCACCAATGCCAGCTTTTCGCCCGGCGCAATCTCCAGATTCAGGTCACGCAGCGCCCAATCATCGCGGCCAGGGTAGCGGAACCAGACGTGCCGGAACTCCAGCCCGCGCTGGAATGTGCGTGGCATTGGTACCGGCACACTATTCACCGACATCTGGGGGGTGAGCTGCAGAAACGTGAACAGGTTATCCATAAACAGGCCATTTTCAAACAGGCGGTTCACATTATCGAACAGGCCCTGAAAAGTGCCCTGGCTGTTGCGAAACAGCGCAAGGTAGAACGTCATTAAGCCCAGCGTAATTTGCCCGCCCGCCGCCAGGTAAATGATCCAGGCATATGCTCCATAGTAGCTGGCCGAAGCCAACATTCCCCACAGCAAACTAATCAGCGAGCGGCGTCGGGCCAGGTGCTCATCTTCCTCAAAAATCTTCCAGAACATGTTGGTATAGCGTTGCAGCAGCGGTTCGCCCAGGCCAAATAGCTTAATCTCTTTGACCGTGTTATCGACGGTAAGCACATGTTCCAGGTACATCATGCGCCGCGCCTCGGGCGCGCGCCAGGTAAGCAGGCGAAACTGCAACTTGCTATACTTGTTCTGGGCAATGAACGAGGGAATGGTGGCTCCAAACAGCAGCAGCGCCACCACCGGACTAAACGCAAAGAGTGCTACCGCGAATGAACCCAGCGTGATCACATTTTGCAGCACCAGGAAGCCGCCGTTGATAATACCGAGCGCGCGATAATCGGCTTCGCGGCGGGCATTTTGTAGCTTATCGTAGAAGCTAGCATCTTCAAAATACTGCAAATCGAGCGTCAGCGCCTTGCGAATCACCGATGTATTGATATGGTGGCCCAGCCGCGCGTTCAGCACATGCTCAGCGAGCCGCCGCACCTGCGAAATAATCGCGCCCAGCAGAATCAGCCCAAACTCGATCGCCAGGTAGGGCAGTGCCGCCTGGAGGCCCGCTGGCGAGCCAACCTTGGCATTCATAGAATGCACTACCGAATCGACGATGAGCTTACCCGTCCAGGCTTGCGAAATCGGTAATACCGCGCCAACCAGCGTGAGCAATGCCATGACACTCGTGCTAAATTTATCGGCACCCCACACCAGCCGAAAGGCCCCAGGGATATTGCCATACGCAGTGCGAATATCTTGCCAGCGCTCGCGCCAGGGCTTGGGCGGCTCAGTACTCCCAGGCTGCCCCGCACGAACACTGCTTGGCTGTACAATCATCTATACCTCTACCGTTTGTAGCGACAAGACCGGCATCGCCATACGTGCACGGCAATCGCTTAATCTTAAAGATAATCAACAAGGTTAAATAATACCACATGTAATGAGCGTCAGGGATTGTCACAGCCAAGCTGATGTGAAACCTGTGCTATTCAGGCAGCGTACCTACCAGTGAATGATGTTGAGGCGCACATACACAGCAAACACAAGGAGCCGCCCATGCATGCACGTTTTACTCGTTTCCTCGCCCACTGTGTTGCACTGCTCATTATGGCGCTTTTTATCGGCCAGGCCGCGCGTGTTGGGGCGCAATCGGCGTACCCACAGCGCACCGACCCGATTGTGAATGATTTTGCGGGCATTCTTTCCGCCGCCGACCGGGCCGAGCTAAAAAAAGTACATACCGAACTCATCAGTACGCGCGGTGCCGAACTGGTGATCGTTACAATTGGCTCGATTGGCGATTACGATGTCCCTGCGCAGAACATCGAGGAATTCGCCACCGGGCTGTTCAACAGCTGGGGTATTGGCGACCGCAACCGTAACGACGGGGTTATGCTGCTGGTCGCAGTACGCGATCGCAACGTGCGTATCGAGGTGGGCCGCGGCTATGGCAGTGGGTATAACGATGCAATGCAGCAGGTCATCGACACAGCGATTCTGCCAACATTCCGAGCGAGCAGCTATGGCACTGGCATTGTGGCTGGTGCACAGGGAATTCAAGAAGCGCTGGCAGCACCACCATCCAACCGCAGCGCGTATGTTCCACTAGCAATTGGCGGCGTAGCTGTGGCCGCGGTGGCAGCCGGGGGCGCAGTATTGCTCCGACGGCGGCGTAAGCGCGAGCGTTGCCCAAGCTGCAAGGCGCGTATGCGATTAGCACCCGCACACCAGACCGCACAGTATCTTAGCCCCGGGCAGCAGGTAGAAGTGCGTGTAAAATCCAGGCGCTATAATGTATGGGTGTGTAAGCGCTGCGGGAATAGCAAAAGCGTAACAACGTATCGCTCGACGGAACTTGAACGCTGTCCAAGTTGCCAATTTCAAACACTTTACCACACCACTAGCTTGCAAGCCGGGAAAAAGCCCAAATCGCCAATGCGGCAACGGATTGAGCGACACTGCCACAACTGTGGTTTCCATGACCACCGCACCGAGACCCTGCCACAGCGCGCACATGTAAGCGGATTTGCCGCAGCACAAAGTGCCGATACCAGCTCGTACAGTGCGAGTAGCTCGTATGACTCGTCCAGTAGCTCATCATACGACTACTCAAGCAGCTCGTCATACGATTCAGGCAACTCATCATCATTTGACTCAGGCGGCAGCTCGGCGGGTGATGGGGCAAGCGGCAGCTGGTAGCAGGCCGCTATGCCGAAACTTTGAGCAAACAAACGCGCACCACTGGTTGCCAGCGGTGCGCGTTCAGTTTTGAACAAACAATACGTTATTGTGTGCGTACTATCCGCGCCCGCTCCTCAGGAGTAATCGGCTCGAATTGCCCGCCCTTATTAAGATATACAATCTCTTCGTTCTTAACATTCACAACCATGTCTTTAGAACCATCGCCATTGAGGTCGGCAAATCGCAGCTGCACCGGAGTTTTATCTTCACCCGCACCGAAGAGGTATGGGCCAGTAAACGTGTGGATATTGCTTACATCGCCACCGGGTATCTCTACTACAAGTACCTGGCGATTGAGGTTCATTGCAATAAAGTGCGAAGGCGTGCCAGCCCCATCGTTATGCCCCACGACCTCATCGGTTTGGAATGTCCGTGTTGAACCATAGCGCACATCATCAACCTTGCCCTGCCCCCAGCTCATCACATTGCCCATGATGGCATAAATTGCCACCAGCACAAGTACAGCAGTAACAATGTAGGCTAGCTTATGCAATGAGATCGGCGGAACAGTGATCGACGCGCGAGGAGCCGCTGAACCCGTTCGAGTGGTGGTGTTGCGCATTTCTTGACTTCGTACTGCCATTGCTGGGGCCTCCTTTACCAGCGATCTCTTCTCAGCAACCCGGCTTCCACCCGAAACGTTATTCGTCGGTCATCGTATATTAAAACGTATGTTCTAAAATCGGGTTGACCGCAGTATAACAGAACATGTGTTCCACGTCAAGCCGAATTTAGTAGCAAATTTGCAGAACTTTGCGATTATTCATCGGGTTACTACATATCTGGAAAACAACCAACAGCATTTCGGTTGCCGATACCCAGCCAATAGTGCAGGCGGCACAGCAGGGCACCGATTTGCACGTTTAGATGCGATAATAGTAAGCAATGGTATTGAGCTAACATGTTGGGGCGAAGTGGCGTTCTAATGCGCTACAGCCTGCTGTCGACTTGATGATGCCTACAGAGTATGGCCGTATGTGGTCGTTTTGTGGATAGCGCTGGGGCAGGGTAGCACTCGCAAGGCGCGCAGATGTGGTGCTTTAGGTTGGGCCGGGCGCTGGCTATTTCAGCAAGGCGGGCAAAAGACTCTTGAGGGATGATGGATTGCGTCAGCCTCTTTTTTTCCCAATAATTCGCTCGATCTTCCCCAGAAGGCGTGGGAGATCAATCGGCTTGGTATCATAATCATCGCACCCAGCTTCCAGCGCGCGCTCGCGATCGCCCGACATAGCGTGCGCTGTCAAGGCAATTATCGGCAAATGCCGTGTTGCTGTAGCTTCCTTCAGGCGGCGGGTAGCCTCCCAACCATCAATCACCGGCAGACTCATATCCATAAGAATAAGATCGGGCGCGGTGCTCTGCGCCATTTCAATACCTTGCTGCCCATCACCTGCAATCAGCACCTTGTAGCCGTTACGCTGAAGGCGGCGCGACAGCATATCCTGATTCATTTCGTTGTCTTCAACCAGCAGTAATGTTGACACAGTAACCTCTCTCCCGCGTGCAGTATGGAATAAGGCATAATGGACACTCGGACAACGACGGTAAGCACGTTTCCTTTAGTATAGCATTATTGCAAGCACATAAGGCGCTCAGATCATTAACTACATTGTAACTTTATCAGGACTCGCTGGCCCAAAGCAAGTTCTGCATTGCACTGAGTGTTCTGCGGATAAAGCAAACAATGCTCATTATGTTGTGTACCATCGATTACTCTTGAACCCCAGAACTATGGTGAACCCAGATTCCGGGGTCCACTATAGCCGTATGGCACTGCACAATTTACCACCTGCGTAAGCCTAATTATAATTACAATGGTTATGCCAAAGCCTACCCGAGCAACCCTCTCCTACTCTTGGTAACTGTGGCGCTGTCCACAAAAATTACCAAGAAGAAAAATACCGCGCCACCATAGGTCATAAATAGCAAACGAAGTCTTAATACTAAAAACTCTCGCCATGTAAATCCAGTCGGTAACGATACACCTGCGGACTGGTGCTACAATAGGGGACACTGTGTGCCCGGATGCCTATTATGTGCGCGGCGTTGTTCGTGTTGTGCTGGAGCCAGATACCCCATGAGTGTGAGACGTAATATGCTAATCTACGGCCTACTTTTGATCGCAATCTGTTTGACTGTCACTGGCGAAGTATTATTGAAATTGGGCATGAATGTTGTCCGCACGGATGTGGGTGCCTTTAGCGCATCACTGCCAGTGCTACTACGCACCTTCACTGAGTGGCGTGTAGTGTTAGGGTTTGCGCTTATTTTCAGTGGGGCGCTTTTCTGGCTGGGCGTCATTTCACGCGCCGATTTTTCGTTTGCCTACCCGTTGTTAGCACTGAGCTATGTAATAGCACTGATACCGGCGCGTTTTGTTATTGGTGAGCATGTGACAGTGCAACGTTTGCTGGGGGCGTGTGTGGTAGTAGCTGGCGCAATTATTATCGGGTGGGAGCAGAAGTAGAGCGCATGCGCGACCTCCGCGAGATGGCAGCCTGGCTGTGGACTGAGGCTCGGCTGCTCACCCAATATATCCGTGAGCGCCAGTTATGGGCTGCACTTGCCTGTGGGCTATTACTCTGGTCATTGGCGTATCAGGTGCCATTTGCCTACCAGATTAGTATTGGCGGCGATCAGCGTACCCGCACGCGGAATTACGATACCCCCTTTCTTTCGGCCTTCAATGACTCTGAGCCTCTAAGTTTAACGGATACTCCCGATATCAGACCATACCGATGGACTCGTGCGCATTCTGAGATCGTGCTGCCAGGTGTAGGTGGGCAGCAGTGGCGGGTACTCGTGCGCGCCAATAGCGGCCGACCCGATAGCAGCTCGATCGATGGACGCTTCAGCATGAGCGAAGATACAACAACCATCCAAATTGATGGCTGGCCGGTAGCGTATTACCTGCTTGCGCCTACCACTTCTACTGGCGATCTACGGTTGCGGTTTGATGCACCACTCATACCAAACACGCCCGATGGGCGCACACTTGGGATGGTGCTCTACCATGTTACCATTGAGCCAACGGCAGGCTTGTACCTGCCCGCGCCCGGCCAACTTGCCCTGATGACTGGCGCATTGGCAGTGTTGTATGCGCTGGCGCGACGGCTGGTGTTAGGTATGCGCAGCGCGCTCGTTCTGGCACTGGCAGCGGCGCTACTCGGCGCGCTATTGCTTGTATGGGCGCGTATGGCCTTGGTGCTGGCAACGCCGCCGCTCGTTTGGGTACTACTGGGCTGTTATGCCCTGGCATTAGTGGGCAATGCACTCTACCAGCGGGCATTGGTGCCTGCGCTGGGCGATGTTGCCGGGCGGCGTCCGCTCGTCGTTGCAGTGGTGGTGCTAGCATTGGCCGCGCGGCTTGTAGGTATGCTCCATCCGTATGCCCTGTCCAGCGATGTGGGCTTGCACCGGCATAATATGCAGGATGTTCAGCGTGGGCGGCTCTATTTCACCGAAGATTTGCCTGCTCGGGCAGGTGGTGGGCGCGCGCCGTACCCGCCCGGCCAGTACCTGGTTGTTGCACCGATGGCGCTGGTATTACCCACCGATGATGCCGCGCTGAACCTGGGGTTAAAGGTTGCTAATGCCCTGGCCGATAGTTTGGTAGCCGGGCTGCTATGGTACGTGCTACGCCGCAGCGGCTACTCCGAGGGCATCGCTATTCTGAGCGCGGCCTTATATGTTTTGCCTGGCCCAATGTTGCGCTCGCTCTCCGTGGGTGAGTTTGCGAATGTATTTGGTCAGGCGCTCGCTATGCCGCTGCTGGTCTATGCGGCGGTGAATGCACGCCGCATAGATACGCCACGCTGGTTTGCCGGGCTGGTGCTGCTATTGATGTTGGCCTTGCTCGGCCACCTGGGCGTTACTATTTCGTTATTTGGGCTGCTGGCCTATCTTTTGCTTGCCTGGCTGGTGCGGCCTGCGACGCGCCCGGCAGCGCGCATGCTCGTGCTGGCGGGAATGCTTGGGGCGGGGCTGGCGCTGCTGTTCTATTACAGCGCTTTGGGCGATGTACTCCTTGGGCGATTGACTAATCCGTCGCCAGCATCGCCTGATACGCGCTCGCTGGTGCAGAAGCTGGCTGGCGATTTCCAGTTCACGACGAGCTTGCGGGTGAGCGTGCTGCTGCTAACGCTCGGTGGGGCGGGCGCAGCCCTCACGGCGTTTCGGACGCGGCGCTGGCCTTACCCCTGGCCGCGCCCTACCATCGGTGCGCTGCTGATGGCCTGGTGGGGCGGCACGCTGCTGTCGTTTGGGCTGCTGCTATTTGCCAGCCAGGGCGTGCGCTGGCAGGCGTTCTTTTACCCGGCACTGTGCCTGGGGGCCGGGCCAGCGCTTGCGCAGCTCTGGTCACGCGGTTGGGCCGGGCGTGCGGCGGCAATTGCGGCTGCCACACTTCTGCTCTGGAACGGGCTGGATTTCTGGATCACGCAAATCTATACCTATTTACATTAGCCCACCTGGTGGCTCTGCATCCTCAAAGGAAGAACGATAGGTGAAAAGCCTGGTTCACCAGACAGGCAAGGTGTTTGCGTGTTCAATGCGCCGTGATGGTGAGGAAAGAGCGTGGTTGCCAGATGCAGCGCTTCCTGCGGCTCAATCGTTGATGCGTGTAGTAGCCCCGCCGACCGGCCCACGGTTGTGCCGCCCACGCAGCCATAGAACCGCTGCAAGCACCCACCCCAGCCAGGCCACTATGCTAAGCCCAAAGCGCGCCAGAAACAGCAGCCCAAATAGTGCAGCGCGCAGCAGCCCAATCAGTGCTCGCCCCCGTATATGTGGCCGGGCTGGCGCATCCCAATCGAGCATAGCAATGCGTGATAGCAAACCCCGCGCTACACAATCTTCCAGCGAATAAATATAAATCAGGTCGGTATAGTGCGCCGCCAGCAGCAGGTCACGGCGCAGTGCCGTCCATGGCAGTGGCGTGTAGCCCTCGGCGTCGGGGTCGCCATCGCCCGCGCTGCCGATGCTGAGCGCGTCAGCGCTTTCGCCGTAGCTCGCAATCAGCGCGCCACCCAGGTCGTTGCCAAATGGATCGAGCGGCAGGCTACTTGAGCACATGAGCACATTCACATCCGCTGGCAGGTCAACAATGTCGAGTGCGCGTTGCAGCAGGTTGGTGCCCGCTCGGCGGTCGTCGGCGATGACGGGCATCTGGAAGGTATGGACTTCGTAGCCGTCGAGGTGCATGGTGACGATCAGCTCGCTGTAGGCCGCCTGTGCCGCCGGGTAGAGGATATTTTCGCGGGCGAGCCACAGGCGGCGCAGCAGCGCACGGGCAGCGACAAAACGCCCGGGCGGGATCATCTGGGCTATATCTTCAAGCGGTGGCTCAATATTGAGTGCCACGGCCTCGAAGTGTATATCCTCAGCGCGCGCCCATGCCTGGAAGGCGCTGTAGTGCTCGAAGGCGCGTGGGTAGTTTTGCAAATTGAAGGCAAAGCCTTCTTCGGTGGGCAAGCATAAACTGGCGACCACGCCAATGCCGCGCTGGTTGAGCAGCCGAACGGCCTGGGCGCGCGCCGCATCGAGTTGGGGCAATACCAGCGTCACGCCATAGCCCTGCATTGCCAGCATATCGAGGATGCCGGGCGTGTTGAGCGCGCGGGTGAGCGCGCCCGCATCAAGCTCGGTGGTAAACATCAGGCGGGGGTGTTCGCTTGCCATGGAGCGCGTGTGGTGCTGGTTGAGGCTTTCGTGCTCGGTTGCCACAGTGTCTTTGCCTTCTGCTTGGCGTTATCGGGCAGTGTACCACAGCCGTGGCAATGTGTGGCAGGTAGAGGCGTAATTGTCCTCGTTCCTATATGTTATTGTTCGTTTCAATATCGAGCACCGCCAGGTTATTTTGTACCAGCTGGAGGTGTGGGTGCTCGGGTGGCAGCGTTGCTTCCCAGATAGCGCGTGCGCGGTTAAAGTAATCACGCGCAGCGATATAGTTGCCTTCAGTATATGTAATGGTGCCTAAGTTGTTCAGGCTCAATCCAATATTAGGATGGTCTGGCGGAAGCGTTTGTTCCCAGATAGCGAGTGTACGTGCAAGATATTCGCGTGCCGCTGGATAGTCGCCTTCGGCGTATGCCACCAGGCCCAGGTTATTCAGGCTTAATGCCATATCTGGATGATTATCGGAAAGAGTTTGGTCCCAAATAGCGAGCGCACGGGTAAGGTGTTTTCGGGCAGTTTGGTAATTGCCTTCGGCGCGCGCAATTTCGCCCAGGTTGTTCAGGCTTGTCGCAATATTCGGGTGATTGGCAGGGAGGGTTTGTTCCCATATAACGAGCGCACGGTGAAAGTATGCTTGTGCAGCAGCGTAATCGCCTTCAGCGCGTGCTACCAGCCCCAGGTTGTTGAGATCAACTGCGATACTGGGGTGGCCTGCTGGTAATACATTTTCGTCGATCGTCAGTGCCCGCAAGAAATAGTTGCGCGCAGCCGCATAATTACCTTCATCCTGTGCTACAGCGCCTAGGTTGTTCAGGCTTGTCGCAATAAGCGGATGGGTTGCTTCTAGCTCGGCCTCAAGAATGGCTAATGAGCGGCTTAGGTATTCATACGCAGCCTGATAACGACCCTGAGCCTGGGCAATATTGCCTAAATTATTCAGGTCATATGCAATATTGACGGCATCTCGTGGCACGGCCTGCTCATCAATATTCAACGCCTGGGTTAAGTATTCATTTGCCTTTGTAAAATCGCCCTCAGCGCGCGCTATACCACCCAGATTATTCAGGCTCAGCGCAACATCGGGATGAATCGCTCCAAGCAGGTTTTCGCGTAGAGCTAAGGCCCGTGTGTGATAGCTGCGCGCAGTTGAAAAACCGGCCGCATCCTTAAAGTATTCGCCAATATTATTCAATAGTGTTGCGGCATGTTCAGCCTGGCGTGTTTCGGCAACATCGGCAACGTGCTGCGCGTGCGCTAATAATGGCAGCATCTGGGCAAGAGATCCTTCGTCGATTTCGCTGGTTATAACGCAAAGGGTCTCAACTAATCTATCAGCATACGTCGCTGCTGTATGCTCATCCTGCAGCTGGCGAGCGTAGGCGGCAACCAGCCGGTGGATGCCGAGCGCTGCGCCGCCTTCCGCATAGTTTGCCAGCCCCAGCGCTACCAGGCGCTGCGCCGCTGCGTGAAGCTCGTCTTCTTCGGCATCGAAGGTGCGCTGTAGCAGTGTGAGTGGGATGGGCATACTTGGGGCACAGTGCGCCGCCAGGGCCAGCACGTCGCAGGCATTCGCATCGACCTCGATGGCTAGATCGAGCAGGGCATACGACAGCGCGATGGTTTCAGCCAGCCCGCGCGGGTAGCCGGTGGGCGAATCGGGATCGTGGGTTTGCAGGGCGGTGTGTGTCAGCATCTGCGCGCGCACATCGGCAAGGAAGCGCGCCAGGGGGAGCTGCGGGCGTTGAGCCAGGAACGCCCCGGCCAGGTGCAGTGCCAGCGCGTGGTCGCCCAGCTCGGCACAGATCGTTTCTGCGTCGGCAGCTCCAATGAGCGTTTCAACCGGCACATTCAGCATGCTGGCCCGCGCACCTAACAGCAGGCGTAAGGCCGCCGGGCGCGGCAGCGATGGCAAGGGGTAGCGCTGCACCAGCGCGGCAGGCCAATCGGTACGGCGGGCGGTGACCAGCACGCGCGTGCCACTGCCTGCCGCAGGCCGCCAGGCGCGCAGCAATGCCGGGTCTTCACAATTATCGAACACCAGCAAGCGGCGCTCGGGGGTGGCCCAGGCGGCACGCACGGCGGCAAGCTGCGCATCGAGCGGTAAGCTGGCGTAGCCGGGCACGCCGAGCGCCACGCCTGCCGCTACAACGGTAGTTGGCACCGCATCGGCCTGGGCCATGCCAATCCACATTACGCCGCCCGGCCAGGCGGCAGCATCGGCGGCGCAGCGGCGCGCAAACTCGGCGGCGAGCTGAGTTTTGCCCGTGCCGCCCTCGGCAGTAATCACCACTGCCGCATCGGGTGCGGCAAGCTGCTCGGCCAGCCAGCTTAGCTCGGCATCGCGCCCGCCGAACGCCAGGTTGCGCGGGTAGGGCAGCACCACTGGACGCGCAGACGCGGTGGCTGGCGTAGCCCCGGCAATATTATAGACATTGCCAGTGATCTGCCAGCCGGGTTGTTCGTAGCGGGGTCGGTCGCTCATCGGCGCTGCTTTCTTAGCGATGGTGTGCTGTGCTAGCGCTAGCCGCCAATGCCCGGTAGTTTCGCCAGCGCCTGCCCAATGAGCTTACCCAGGGCCAGGGCCGAAGGTGCGGCGGCCAGCGTGGTTTCGAGCATGTTCTTTACACTCTCAAGCCGCTCACCGGCGCGCGCTTTATTCGGCGCTGGCTTATCCATCGCCTTAATTGCGTCATCAACATCGTCATTGATCTCTTCGGCCCGGTCGGCAGGCAGATCGTTCGCCTTATCGAGTTCGGCTTTGAACTGGCGGAGCGCGGCGAGAAATTCATCTTTCGTGGGGTTGGCCCCCAGGTTCAGGTCGCCAGCGATGTTGTACACATTGCCCTGAACCTGCCAGTTGGGCTGGTTGAACTGGCTGCTCACGCTACTTCCTCCTGATTGGCTCACGGGGGCATTGAATGTGCCGCCGCTGATGTTGTAGGTGACATTGCCTGGCGTTGGCGATGCTGCCTCGGGCGCGGGCACTGCTGGCGCGCGATCGTCGGGGTGATCATCGGCGGGGTGGCGCCACCCAGCCAGAATGCCCTTGATGCGGGCGATTTCGGCGCGCGCCTCGGCGATGCCGTTGACCACGACGGGGAGAGCATAGGCGCGACCACCCTGGCGACGCTCCTGTTCAAGCAGAAGTGCGAGGTTGCGGCGATTAATAGTTAGTAGCGTTTGCTGGTGGGCGATTTCTTCAGTATCGGGCATCGGCGGTTCGCTTTCTGGCAGAATATGTTGGGCGGGTTAGTGAAAGCATAGCATAGGCCGCCGCGCCGGGCAAGGCATAGCGCACCCCAAACGGCGCTAGCTGCGCGAAAGGCGTATCGCTTCGCCGAGCCAGTCAACGATCTCGGGTGTGACGCGCTCGGCGGTGCAGATCAGGTGCGAAACACCCTGTTCAGCATAGCGCCGAAAGCCTGCGGCGACATCTTCAGCCGAGCCGAACAGCGCACGCTCGGGCGGCAGTTGCTCATGGGTTGCAAGCTGCGGCGGCTGGATAACTACGCCCACAGTTGTGGCAAGGGTCGATGGGTCGCGCCCCACCTCGGCGCACGCCGCATCGAGCCTGGCGCGGCGCTCGGCGAGTAGCGTGGGTTGGCCGAGCCAGGCGGTGTTCCAGCTGTCGGCGTAGCGCGCGGTGAGCCCGAGCATGCGCGGCTTGCTGCCCGCAATCAGAATTTCGGGGCAGTGGAGCGCCGAGGTATGTGGGCGCAGCTCGCAGTTCGGCGCGCTGTAGTAGGTGCCGGTGAAATCGACCTTCCCTTCCCGTAGCAGCGGCACAATGATCTGGAGCGCCTCATCGAAGCGGCTGGCCAGGTGGTCGAATGGGATGCCGAACGCGTCGAATTCTGGCTGATTCCAGCCCGCGCCTAGCCCCAAAATGAGCCGCCCGGCGCTGATTTCTTGCAGGGTATCGGCCATTTTTGCCAGCACCGCCGGGTTGCGAAACGGCACTGCTAGCACGATTGTACCGAGCTGTACGTGCTCGGTGGCCTCGGCCAGCGCCGCCAGGATCGTCCAGCATTCCCAGATGCCCACCGTGGGTTCGCCGGGCTTGCGGAACAGCAGGTGATCGTACACCCAGATCGAGTCGAGGCCAGCGGCTTCGGCGCGCTGGGCGAGTGTGCGGATTTCGGCGTAGCTGGGTGGCCGGTGCAGGTCGTCGTCTTCGCCAATCGGCATCACCAGGCCAATTTTCATGGGTACAGCGGAGGTGGTCATAGCTTCGCTCCTTCTGTGTGGCGGTCGGGCATATCGTAGCATGAATTATGACGTATGCGGGCCTGGTTCTTTTCGGGCGAAGCGCCCCGCGCCCTTGCTGGATAACCGAAACCGGGTCGGGCCAGGGCATGCAGGGCGGCGCTGCCCCCTGCACCCCCGCTGTGGAACTGGCTTCGGTTCCCCAAACCCCTCCGGCAAAGGGCGTGGGTATTGAATGCGATGCCAACTGTCGTGCCTTGAGGCGAAGCTGGAAGCCAGTACTGCATTCAGTGGTGACTGCCAGCTTTTTGGCATAACGGAGGCATGCACGCCAGGCGTTACCCTTGATACATGCATCAAATTCGGGGTCTGGGGCTGCGCGCCCGCGCGCAAATGGTACGCCACAAACGAACGACGGCTCTGGGGCCGTCGCACCTGCGCGCAAACAAGGCAGCTACTCGCGGCCACGCGGCCCGAACGCTACAAGAATCACCCCACGCGATGAGTGGTATTATGCGATTGGCAACACACCCTATTTCGAAATGCAATATTCGGCACTACCGAAAGGAACAACGATGTTCGACACAGTGCGCGCCGAGCTGCAGGCCGAGCTGGCGCAGATCGATGCGGCCGGGCTCTACAAGCGTGAGCGGATTATTACCAGCCCCCAGGGCGCGATCATTGGCACGGTGCAGGGCCAACAGGTGCTGAACTTCTGCGCGAATAACTACCTCGGGCTTTCCTCGCATCCCGAGGCCATCGCAGCGGCCAAGGCAGCAATCGACACCCACGGCTATGGCATGTCGTCGGTGCGCTTTATCTGCGGCACGCAGGATATTCATAAGCAGCTTGAGCAGCGGCTGGCCGAGTTTTTAGACATGGAAGACACGATTCTGTATGCGGCGGCGTTCGATGCGAATGGTGGCCTGTTCGAGCCGCTGCTAGGCGAGCAGGATGCGGTGATTTCCGATGAGCTGAACCACGCATCGATTATTGATGGCATCCGGCTGTGTAAGGCGAAACGCTTTCGGTATAAGAATAATGATATGGCCGACCTGGAAGCGCAGCTGGTAGCGGCACAGGGCGCGCGCCGCATTCTGGTTGTGTCTGATGGCGCGTTTTCGATGGACGGTACGATCGCGCAAGTCGATAAAATCTGCGACCTGGCCGAGCGCTTTGGGGCGATGGTGATGATCGATGATAGCCATGCCACCGGGTTTATTGGCGCAACCGGGCGCGGCACGCACGAGCGCTGCGGCGCGATGGGCCGGGTCGATATTATTACCGGCACGTTTGGCAAGGCATTGGGTGGCGCTTCGGGCGGCTTCACTGCCGCGCGCAAGGAAATTGTAGAATTGCTACGCCAGCGCTCGCGGCCTTACTTATTCTCGAACACGGTGGCCCCGGCGATTGTTGGTGCGACACTGCGCGTGCTTGAGTTGCTGAGCGCCAGCACCGAGCTGCGCGACCGGCTCGAAGCAAATACCCGCCAGTTCCGCGCCGGGATGACGGCGGCAGGCTTCCGGATTCCACCCGGCGAGCACCCAATTACGCCGGTGATGCTGGGCGATGCGCGCCTGGCGCAGGAATTCGCCGATGCGCTGCTGGGTGAGGGTATTTATGTGATTGGCTTCTTCTACCCGGTGGTGCCGCAGGGGAAGGCGCGCATCCGCGTGCAGCTTTCGGCGGCGCACACGCCCGCGCAGATCGATCAGGCGATTGCGGCGTTTACCAAGGTTGGGCGCGCGCTGGGGGTGATCGGGACGTAGCGCTGGTGCTTTACGCATACCACGAGAGCACGAAAATACGAGGATGTATGGCTTCTTGTATCTTTGTGGAATATACAATTACGCACTACGGAGCCAAACCGTAGTGCGTAATGCGTAACAAAGCGCATTCTCCCAGGGAAAGATTAGTAGCGCACAAATAACGAGGCCATGAAAATCAGATAGGTAATCAGGGCGGCAAATGCCACCTGATTTGCAAGCGGGCTGGCGCTGTTCACGCCGCGAATAAAGCATGAAGCAGCCAGGAAGACCCACACCAGTGCATGAAACCAGCGTATCACGAACAGGCGTATAGTGCTTGCATTCGTCACGCGATCAGCGGGCCACACCACAACAAAGATGGCTGCAACCACCAGACACAGCCCACCCCACATGAACATTGGGATGCCGAGAAATTTGGCTTCCAATTGCTCACCTCATCATTGGGCCAGGTATAGCCGTTTGCAATCAGCCGGAGCAAGAAAGCAGAAAGTCGCGCGCGCTCAGTTACTCGGCAAACCGCAATACAATCTGGCTTTCACCGTAGAACGAGCTAGCGCGCTTCCAGGGCCATTGCTGCAATTTGCTCGCCGCTGGCGTTGGGTAGATAGATGTACTGACCGTTGAGCCAGCCCGCCAGTTTTTGGGCCTCGCCCCGGCTAAGGTAGCTGCGCTGGGTGTCGACAACCACAGTATTGATACCAGCAGCGGCTACCTGGTGGCTCAGGTGCTGTAATTCGGTGGCAATATCGGTGCGTTCGGCGCGCACACCAATATTGGCACGGCCATCGGTGAGTATTACCAGCACTGTTTGCATAATACCACGGCTGCGTGCCTGCGCTGCGATATCGAGCGCGCCGAGCAAGGCTGCGGCGAGCGGTGTACCTCCGCCGGTAGGGAGCAGATCGAGCGCGCGGCGGGCCAGCTCAACGCTTTGTGAGGGCGGCAGCAGCAGCTCGGCACGCTGCCCGCGAAATGCCAGCAGCGCCACCCGATCGCGGTGGATGTAGGCTTGCTGAAGCAGCGCGTGTACCGCGCCTTTGGCCTGGCGCATGCGGTGCAGCGCCATACTTCCACTCGCATCTACCGCGAAGCAGAATAGCGCGCCGGCCTTGGAACGAAACTGTTTTACCCGCAGATCGTCGGCGCGAAGGACGACTGAGGACGGACGACCGCCCCCTGGTGGTTGGATCGCAGTGTTCGGTTGTTGCTGGTCGGTCGTCAGACGGAGCGGCTGCCAGGGCGCAGCGGCGCGCAGGGTGGCGGCAATATCGATCCGGGCGCGGCGCGGGTCGCCGGGGATGCTGCGAATATGCCGCCCGCGCTTGCCGCTGGTAGTGCCACGCGAGCCGCTACGCCCACGTCGTAAGGCGCGAAATGGTAGCGCTGCCAGCTCGGCAGGCAGCTCAGTGGCGAGGGCGCTCAAGAGCTGCTCTTCGGGCAGGCTTTGTGCATCTGGCTCGGCATTTTGCTCGTCGTCAGGCACTGGCGGTGGCGACTCTTGCGGCGGCTGGGGTTGTTCTTGTGGCGGCTGTGGCTGCTCTGGCGGTGGCTCGGGGATGCGGGTGGCGCGCGGCAGAATCACCAGGCGCGCCGCCAGTTCGATATCTTCATGGGTCACTTCGTCGCGGAGGGCTAGTGCTGCTGATGCGCAGGCTGCACGCGCGGCAAAGGTATCGGCGCGGTGGCCCTCAACCCCACAGGCAAGCGCGAAAGCGACGAGCTGTTCGGCCTGCGCGTCGGTGATGTGCACTTGCGCCAGCTGCTCGCGTGCGGCTTGCATAACGCCTTGCAGCAGCTCTAGCTCGTCGGCCCAGCTGGCGGTGTGCTGCGCGTGCGTTGTCGCTATTGCCGCTGATTGTGACCGTTGAGCGTGGGTAGCCCAGTGGTGTGCACGATTCCGTCGCACAACTTCGGCGCGCTGCTCGGTTGTAGCAGCGGGCGGCAGCACCACCAGCAGCCCCGCGCGGTCAAGCAGGTGGCGGCGCGGCATGCCCTCCGCCGGGTCATACGAGCCGATCAGGCGGAATTGCGCTGGCATACGCGCGCTAATGCCCTCGCGCTCAATTCGCACTTCGCCGCTTTCGAGCGCACTGAGCAGCAGGTTGGCGGTACCATCGGGCAGCAGGTTGAGCCCATCGACATAGATCGTGCCGCCGTGCGCGCGGGCGAGTACGCCTGGCCGCAACACCCGCGTGCCAGTGCGCAGCGTTGCCTGAATATCCAGGCCGCCAAGCAGCGCCTCCTCATCGGCACCAAGCGGTAGCTCGACGAATGGCGCGGCAGATTGGCCGAGCAGGGCGCGCATGCCGCGTGCGAGGCTGCTTTTGCCGCTTCCCGCCGAGGCTGCTAGCACTACGCCGCGTAATTGCGGCTCCACCGCCAGCAACAATAGCGCCTGCTGGGCCGGTTCGAGCCCCACCAGGGCGGGGAAAGGCAAATGCGTAGCGGTCGTTGGCATGGTGTTGTTGCTTCCAGTAGTGCAGCCTGCGCTACGCAGCAGGAATAATGTCGGCGACGGCGCGCTCGATCCGGGCATCATCGCCGCTCTGCTCAAGCGGGTCTTTGCGCAGGCGGTGCCGCAACGACAGCAGCGCAACGCGCGCGATGTCGGCAGGTTGGGCGGCGGCGTGGCCCTCGAAGGCGGCTAGCGCGACGGCGGCGCGGCAGAGAGTTAGCTCGCCACGGTGCCCATCGATTGCGAGCGCGACGCACAGCCGAGCGGCGGCCATCAGCGCGGCGTCGGTCAACTCGACACTAGGCAGGCGCTTCTGGGCGGCGCGAATTTTGCGTTGCAGCCGCGCCTGTTCCTTTTCCCAGCGCTCAGCAAAGGCATGTGGGTCGGTGTCGAAGGCGCGGCGGCGGCGAACAATCTCCACCCGCTCGCCGATATCCTCAATCGTCGTGATGCGTGCATGCAAGCCAAAGCGGTCAAGCAATTGCGGGCGCAGGTCGCCTTCCTCGGGGTTGCCGCTGCCCACCAGCACAAACCGCGCCGGGTGGCGCACGCTTACGCCTTCGCGCTCGACGACGTTCACGCCGCTTTGCGCTACGTCGAGCAGTAAGTCAACCAGGTGATCTTCCAGCAGGTTCACTTCGTCGATATACAGGAAGCCACGATTGGCGCGCGCCAGCAGGCCAGGCGCAAATGCCTGTACGCCTTCTACCAGCGCCCGCTCGATATCAAGCGCGCCAACCACCCGGTCTTCGGTTGCGCCGAGCGGCAGATCAACCACCGGGACAGAGCGCATGGTTGACGCCTGACGAGTGACCAACGGCGCATGGCCATTGTTTGCCTTGGGCGTCGGTCGCGGGTGACGGGTTAGCTCGGCGCAGTGCGGGCACAGCGGCGAGGGCGCGGCTGGATCGCAGTTATATGGGCAATCGGCTACCACCTTCATTGGTGGCAGTAATGCCGCGAGCGCGCGCACCGCCGTACTCTTCGCGGTGCCGCGATGGCCCATCACCATCACCCCGCCGATGGTCGGGTCGATCACACACAGCAGCAGCGCTTGCTTCAGCTCGGCCTGGCCTACAATTGCGGCGAAGGGGTATACCGGCAATGCTTGACGTTGCGTAATCGCGAGGGCGGGTGCTTCTTTGCCATTAGCAATTGCTTGCATGAAATCCTCTAGATATGGGTATTATCCTAACCTCGTTCAATCAGTATCGTAGCGCCTGGTGCCTGGACGCGCGTGCAGAATTCAACACGCGGCACATAGTCTTCACAACCTTACGCATCGCCCGCCAGCGCCACCAGCTCAGTCAGCGTCGGCTGCTGGCTGCGGAAAGAGCGGACATCGATCGCCCGCAGCAGCAGCAGCGAGCCTGCCAGCATCATTGCTTCGATCAGGAATACCGCAATATAGCCGCTCGACCCGTTACCCGTCGCGGCGGTGACAAGATCGCGCAGCACACCGCCGAGCAGCATGCCCGCGCCGCGCGCCAGCGCATCGGCCAGGCCCCATGCCCCAATGAATAAGCCCACCTGCTCGGGTGTGGTCATATCAAGCATCAGGCCAAGGTTGGTGCTGGTGGCAATGCCGGTGCCAAACCCCAGCGTAAACACGCCCGGCACAAACAGTGCCTGTATGCCAAGCAAGCCACTGGCGGCGATCAGCAGCAGGCCAGCGGTTGCGAGCAGCGCGCCAAGAATGGCACCGGTCTTCTTGCTGAACCAGCGGCTGAGCACTAACCCTTGCAGCAGCAGCGCAATCAGGGTTGCGCCACCCCAGGTGGCCGTAAGCTGCGTAGTTTGCGCCACACTCATCCCAAATGCCTGCGCGCCATAGGGTTCAAGCAAAATATCTTGCCCGAGGATCGCCGCCAGCATAAGGATCAGGTAGACGAAGAAGCGGCGGGCCTGTGCGTTGCCGAGCACCGCACGTAAGGCGGCGCGCTGGCTGGCGCGCGATTGGACAACAGGCAGGTTGCCGCGTGGTTCGAGGCCGACCAGCCCCAGTGCGGCAATGCCGAGTGCAATTAGCCCGCCGGTATTGAATACATACACGAGCCGGGCCGCATCGTACTGGGCCAGCGCGCGCCCGGCGATAATCGCGGTGACGATGATGCTCACAATCATCATGAACCACATAATCGCAATTGTGCGCGAACGCTGGTGCTCTTCAGAAAGGTCGCTGGCGAGCGAGAGGTAGCCTACTACCGCAAGGTTGTAGCCAATGCCCCAGGCCCCAAACGCCACTGCGCCGAGCAGTATCCCGGCTGCCAGGTGGTCGGGCATAAGCATAGCCGCATGCGGCGTCAGCACCATGCCGCCAATGCACAGCAATAGCCCAAGCAAGATGTAGGGTGTGCGGCGGTAGCCCGCAATTGGATGCGTGTCGGAGTGTTGACCGACCCACACCTGCAGCGGCGAAAGCAGGTAGGGCAATACGACCAGCACCGCCACGAGTGAAGCCAGAATATTCAGATCGTGAATCATCACCCGGTTGAGTACGCCGTTGATTAGCACAAAGGTGATCGCTACGGCCACATGGAGCAGGCCCAACCGAATGTTTTTGATAATCGACATGTGCCACCCCTTTGCACAACAGCCGCCAAATGTGTACCACAAAGACCCAGAGGAACGGAGGTTTTGCAATATGCAGATTATTACTGCTGCCTCCGGCTACCTACCAATGGCGAGCTGTTGCACGCCCTCCAGCCGATCTTCCAGGTCGCTGTAGATTTCGCGCAGCGCTTCCAGCGTCGCTTCGTCGGCGTCCCAGAAACCACGGTCGCTAGCCTCAAGCAGGCGGCGCGTGATTGAAGCGGTGGCATGCGCATTCAGGTTTGCCATACGGTCGCGCAGGTCTTCGTCGAGCAAGAAAGTATCGGCCACGCCCTGGTATACCCAGCCCTCAACCGCGGCGGTGGTCGCGCTCCAGCCGTAGGTGTTACCCACGCGCGCTTCGATCTCGTGGACGCCCTGGTAGCCGTGCGCCAGCATGGCCTCGAACCACTTCGGGTTCAGCAGCTTGGCGCGCGTTTCGAGCCGTACCATCTGTTCAAGTGTGCTCAGGCGGCCCGTGGTCGTAATCGCATCGGCCACCAGCACTGGCGGGCGCGCGCCGCGCAGCTTTTCTACGCTTTTGGTGATACCGCCGAGGTTTTCGTAGTAATGGTCGATATCGCTAATGCCGACTTCGAAGCTATCGACATTTTGGAAGGTGGCATCGACGGTTGCCAGCGCGTGTTCGAGCACCGACCGCGCCTCGCGCCATTGGCCGCCCGCGCTATAGGCGAAGCTCTTGCGGCTTACGAATGCCTCGGCCAGCTGCTCGTCGTTGTCCCAGGCGCTGCTTTCTACCAGGTGGTTCACATTCGCGCCATAGCTGCCGGGTGCATTGGCGAAGACGCGGGTCGCCGCCTCTTCGAGCGGCAGCTGCAGCTCGGCGGCCTGGGCCAGCGCGTGCTTGCGCACAAAGTTGAATTCAAGCGGCTCGTCGGCGGCGGCAGCCAGGCGCGCGGCTTTGTCAATCAGCAGCATCTGGTGGCCCAGCAGGTCGCGGAAGATGCCGCTCACCGTCACCACCACGTCAATACGCGGGCGCTTCAGCTCGGCCAGCGGAACGAGCGCAACATCGCTCACCTTGCCCAGCTCGTCGAGCACGACGCGCGCGCCCAGCAGCGCCAATGCCTGGGCCACACCCTCGCCATCGCTCTTCAGGTTGTCGGCACCCCAGAGCACCAGCGCCACGGTTTCAGGCAGGTGCCCGTGCTCGTGCGTTAATCGCTCCACCAGTTCAAGCATCAGGCGCTCGCCAGCATCCTGTGCGGCGGCGGAAGGGACACGGAATGGATCGAGGCCATGGATATTGCGGCCAGTCGGCACCACCGCCGGGTTGCGCACCACGTCGTTCGCGGGTGAAGGCGCAATATAGCCGCCCGCCAGCGCGTGAAGCAGGCCGTTCATCTCCTGCTCGTTGGTCATGTTATTCAGCAGATCGTACAGGTGGGTCCACAGCGAGCGTAGCTCGCCGGGCCGAATGCCCGCTGCCTGGTGCAGGTAGCTCTCTGCGGATGCGTAAACGCTGGTCGTAAGCTCCTGGCCGCGCCCAATAGCGGCATGTTGGGTGTACGTATCGACTAGCCGCCGCATCGCTTCTTTGACGATTCCATCGAGCCGTTCCCAGCGCTGCTGGGCGTCGGGGTCGCGCTTGATTGTGTCGCGCAGGGCGGCGTAATCCCAGCCGAGGCGTGCGGCCACTAGCTGCGGCAGCGGGGCCGGGGTGGCGTCACCAGCCAGCACCGGGCGGTAGAATGCCGCGACCAGCGCCAGAACGTCGGTAAGTTCGGCGGCACCGGGCGTGCTGCCCAGCACATGCAGCCCCATCGGGATCATGCGCTGCTCGACTAACAGCAGCTCGTGGGCGAGCGCGGCCACATATTCGTCGGATGATGGCGCGCCGTCGTCTGTTTCAACAGTAATACCCAGCTTCTCAGCCTGTACCTTGATGTCGTCCAGCAGATCGGCGCTGGGTCGGGCGCGGTAGCTATCGATGCTGTCTTTCAGCAGGCGCAGCCCTTTGTACAGGCCCGCCTGCTGCAGCGGCGGCACCATATAGCTCACCAGGGTGGCCGCGCCGCGCCGCTTGGCGATGGTTGCCTCGCTCGGGTTGTTTACACTGTAGTAGTAGAAGTTCGGCAGACCGCCCAGCAGACGCACCGGCCAGCATGTACTACTCAAACCCACCTGCTTGCCGGGCATAAATTCCAGCGCGCCATGCGTGCCGAAGTGGATGACCGCATCGGCCCCAAACACGCGGTCGAGCCAGGTGTAGAAGGCGGCGAAGCCATGATGCGGCGCGGCGTCCTTCGCCATCAGCAGACGCATGGGGTCGCGCTCGTAGCCGAAGCTTGGCTGAATACCTACGAACAGCTGGCCGAACTGCGCGCCAAGAACGTGAAAATGCTTGCCATCGTTGAGCAATTCGCCGGGTGCCTGGCCCCAAAATGGCTCGATGTCTACATAATCGGGGAAGAGCTTGCGATAGTCGGTGAGCGACAGCTGCGCCCCGACATTGCCATCGGTGCCGTAGATCTGGGCGTTGCCTTCCACCAGTGCGGCGCGCAAGTCGTCAACGCTGGGCGGGGCGGTGACGGCATATCCTTCGGCGCGCAGGCGCTACATCAGGGTGTGCAGGCTGGTAAATACATCGAGGTACGCAGCGGTGCCGATATTGCCCAGCGTCGGCGGGAAGTTGAACAGCACAACCGCCAGCCTCTTCTCAGCATTGGGCTTGCGGCGTAGCGCCACTCGGCGCGCGATCCGGTCGGCGGCGCGCTCAATTTGCTCGGGCAGCGCCACAAACTGGTCGCTGCCTATGGTCGGCCCACCGAACACCAGCGGCTCAGCCGCCGCATCAAGCTCGGGCAGCGCCACATTCATCGCCACCTGAATCGGCGCAAGGCCGGTATCGTCGTGCCGCCAATCCTCCACGCGCTGAAACGACAGCGGGATCATATCAAAATAGCCCACGTCCAGCGCCTCAAGCGCGGCGCGCGCCTCGTCGGGGCGGCTCTCGGCCATGCCGCCAATTAGCGAGAACCCGGCCCCGTTGAGCAGCACATCCACCTCCGACGATGAGCCGACGGCAACGGGTAACCTGTGATTGCTGCGCCAGAGATGGCCGGTAGTCCGTTGTCGATCGTCGGTCGTCTTAAAGAATTTGTCGATTGCCGGGCGAAAGTCTAACCCCGCGCCATACGCCATGCGTACTTCGAGGCCGCGCGCCTCAAGTGCACGGTGCAGGGCGTGCAGGTGCGCAGTGTTACCGCTTAGCGCCACGGTGCGCAGCGAGAGCAAGCCAACCGTGCCAAGCGGGCGCGCGGTGGAATTTGGCACAGCGGTAGTTGCCTTCCGGCTGCGCTCGCCAACCTCCACCTTTCGATTGCTTGCCAGCCACTTCTGGTACGCTGCCATATCGCCAAATGGCGCGGGCGCGTCGGGGTGAAGCAGCGCCACTTCGGGGTACTCGATCGGGTCTTCGATTGGCAGGCGGCCTTTGTAGCCTGGCACATAGCGCTCAATCAGTAGCAGCAGCATGCGCCGCAGGTTTTCTTCCGAGCAGTGCATCCAGTACTGGTGCACAGCAATATAGGTGTGTAAGTCGCGCGCCTTGCCGGGCAGGTGTTTCATGATCTTGCCCAGGTTGCGCAGCATGGCGAGCTGGCGCTGCCCTTCGCCGTGGCCGCCCTTGGGGCGGAACTTACGCGCCCAGGCTAGCAGTGGCGAGCTTGGCCGTGCCTCGCTGTCGCGCGCGTGCAGCTCGAACTTGCCCAGGCGCGTCTGGCGGATGAGCGCCGGGTTGCTGGTGATAACGCAGACCGGGCAGGGCGCATTGCCCAGGAGTGTTTGTAGCGGGCGCACAAATTCTTCGCCAAACAGCATCGCGCCATAGACAAAATCGGCACGTGCGACATCGGCAGCCAGCCGCGCCCAGGCGGCGTCGCCCCGCATACTGTTGGCATCGTATAGCCCCAGCTCAAGCGGTATTGCGTATTCGCGCTGCAATCGCCCGGCCGCAGCGCGCAGCGCCGCCGCGTGGTTGCCGTCCATCGTCAGGAAGATGAAGCGCATACTTGCTCCAAGGCAAAGGCAAAAGGAAAAAGATAAAAGGTAGCATCAAACAGAAGAGCGCGCTTGAGCTGCAACTCGTTTTTGCTTTTTGCCTTTTACCTTTTCCTTTCGTCAGGCGGATACAGCGCGTTCGTTCGCGCGCACGCCGGGATAGTTCGGGAAGCCCGCCAAGCCCTGCCAGCGGTTGGCCGCAGTGGTGACCTGTGGTGCCAGGCGGTAGGTCGCCAGCAGCCGCACACCAATGGCCGATTTCAGACGGGCCGAACGGAGCTTCGAAATGGCGTCGCCTTTAGCATCCAGCTGGCGGCTCAGCGCGTCGTAGCGCACACAGGCATCGAAGTTCTTGAAGAAGCTCGGGTTATCGAGCGGCAGCGTCACCGGGTACACCTGCGTGCTGATGGTATTCGTCAGGCGAATCACGCGCTGGTCGTATTCGCGCCAGTTAAGCCCGAGGGCCTGGTAGAAGTCGGCGCGCCGCGCATCGTTCAGATACATCGTGGCATACACCGCCAGCAGGAAGAATCGAATCCAGCGCTGGTTCACGCCCGCAAGCAGCTCGGGCTGGCTGCGCATCAGCAGCGAGAAAAACTCGCCGTGGCGATATTCGTCGTTGCACCATTTCTCAAACCACTTGAAGATTGGGTGAATCAGGCCCTGTGGGTTTTTCTGCAGGTGGCGATAGATCTCGATATAGCGCGCATAGCCAATTTTCTCGGAGAGATACACCGAGTAGAAAATAAACTTGGGCTTGAAGTAGGTGTATTTCTTGCGGGTATGCAGCACATTCAGGTTCATCTCAACATTCAGGTCGGCCATTGTTTTGTTGAGGAACCCGGCGTGGCGGCCCTCGTCGCGGCTCATGTACTTGAAGATCGCGCGCATCGTCGGATCTTTCAGGTGTTTCACCATTTCGGCGTAAAGAATGCAGCCGCTGAACTCGGCGGTACAGCTGCGCTCTAGGAATTCGATAAACTGCGCGCGCACCGGCATATCGTCGAACCCGGCCAGAAACTCGTCGTTACGCACGAAGTGGCCCTTGTTGTAATCGCGCTCAAACTCGCTGCGAATCCACTCGAATTCCTCGCGCATATGGTCGACATGCAACTTATCGACGGCTTTGTAGTCAGTCGTGTAAAACCGCGGCGTCAGGATTGCTTCCTGCATGGCGTGCTGGGTAGTGGGTGTAAACTCGCCTGGCATCTGCATCATCAGCGGGTTGAAGAACATGAAAAACCTCCACTAGACTTGTAGGCCGAAGGTAGCAAACCGGCGGTAGCGAGCACTACCGACTGCTGGCTACTCGCGGCTCACGGGTGTTCCACCAGCTCGTTGATCTCGGCCAGGCTACTGCGCTTGATCAGGTTGCGCTTGAGCCAGCTTGCTTTGTACAATCGCACGCGGCTCGGGTAGGTCAGTTCGCCGGGTGTTTGCCCATACGATTGCGGTACATTCAGCACATGCAGCGTGTCGCCGGGCTGAATCTCAAGCTCGGGCGGCATGTCGACATGCAGGTGAAAGTGCTCGTGCTCACTTTGCAAGTGTACGAGCGCATCGCCTTCGTGCATTACTTCGCGGCGATACCACCGGCCCAGCACCACGCCAGCAACACCCAACAGCACAACAACCAGCAGTTTTCTCATAAACGCTCCTTCGGCTCGGCGCTGCGCACGGCCTCCACCAGCGTCACATGGTAGAAACCGTGGCTGATTGAGGCGGTTCGCCGCACCTGCATCCCGACATTGGCGAGGATCTGGGCGACGACGCGGGGGCGGATCATTTGGATCTCGGTGCGGCGGTGCGCGCTTGGGAAGCGCCCGCCCACCCAGTGCAACCCGGCGAGTAGCGGTCTGTGCGGCGCATAGGTAAACACCAGCGTGCCGCGCGTGCGCCGGGCCAGCGCCTGGCAGATCGGCGTGAAGCCAGCTTCGGGGTAGTGCACCAGCACATCAAGGCAGGCCACCGCGTCAAACGTGCCTTCGGCGCTTTCGGCGTCGCCAACTCGCACGTCGGCTTGTTCCGCGAACCCGGCTTCATGCAGCGCGCGGCGTGTCGCTGCTACCATTTGCGGTGCCAGGTCTACTGCCGTAACCCGAAAGCCGCGCCGGGCGAGTGCCAGGCTTAACAGCCCCGTACCGCAGCCAGCATCGAGAACAGACGAAGGTGGAAGGGCGAAGGGCGAAGGGCGGGCTTTTGCGTGCGACGTTCCTTCGTCAGTCGCCTTTTGTCGTTCGTCGGCGCGCAGTGCCTCGCACAGCCACTGCTCGGCCAGCGCGAGCATGCGCGCGTGCCCCTGGCGAATGGTGCTGCGAATGCGCGACACGTCGGCATCGCCGTAAATCGCGCTCCAGCGCTCGAAGCCCAGGCCATCGAAGTAGGCCAGCAGGCGATCTTTATGATTCACAAGCTCTGTCATACTGCTTTTTGATGCTCGATGAACGAGCAATCGCACATCCAAAATAAGGCTACTTCCATCCGCCAATCACATTGAAAATCTCGCGGTCGCCCAGTGGCGAGGGTACCTCAGAGCGCGGCTGGTTGAGCAGGTAATCGGCCATGTGGGTGAAGGGTGCGATGCACTGTTCTTTATCAGGCCCTTCCATCTCGAACAGCGTTCTGCCCGCCAGGCGCGAGCGGCGAATCAGGTCGTGGTAGGGCACCTTGCCAATGATTTCGGTGCCAACCGTGCTGGCGAATTCGTCGAGCAGGGCAGTGCCGCCGCCATACTCATAATCGACGCGGTTGGCGATGATACCCGCCAGCTTGACTTTGTAGCGCACGCTTTTCTGCTTAATTGCCAGGCACAGCCGGTTGGCGGCGAAAATGCTGTCGAAGTCGTTACAGGCGATAATGACGCCAAAATCGGCATAGTTCAGCGGGGCCGAAAAGCCGCCGCATACCACATCGCCCAGCACGTCGAACACAATCACATCGTACTTGTTGTACAGGCCGAACTCGTTGAGCAGCTTCACCGTTTCGCCCACAACATAGCCGCCGCAGCCGCTGCCCGCCGGTGGTCCGCCCGACTCAAGCGTATCGACGCCGGCGTACCCGTGCTTTACCACATCGTCGATATCGACATCTTCAATATGGAAATCGACTTCGGTCAGCACGTCGATCACGGTGTTTTGCAGGGTGCCGGTGAGCGGGAAGGTGCTGTCGTGCTTGGGATCGCAGCCAATTTGCAGCACCTTTGCGCCCTGGAGCGCAAATGCTGCCGAGAGGTTCGCGCTAGTGGTGCTTTTGCCAATGCCGCCCTTACCGTACACTGCGAGCGTGAGACTCATGGAACGTTCCCCCTTGTTAACCACGAAGGCACGAAGAACAGAAAACCAGCTAGAGAACCTGAGCTACCGACTCGGTTGGCGTATCTTGTATGCCTGGCGTGGTGATTGGTTCCGGCAGAAGCGCGCGCCCGAATGCTTGCGCATATGCCTCGGCGTAGGGCTCGAGCGCTGCATAGACATGCCCGGGTATCACGCGCCGCTCCATCCGCCCGAAGCGAGCGCGCACATAATGCAGGTTGCGCAGCATCTTCATCTCAATCACGCTGCGCGCAAACTCAAGCCCGCGCGGGCCGCGCCGCCGCATCAGTGCCGCAATGAGCTTGCGGATGAGCGCCGGTGGCCGCTTCGGCGGCTGAGCCAACATGGCCGCGTAACGCGCCACACCAGCGCGCCGGTCGCCGCGTTCAGTAAGCTCGCCCAGATCAAGATCGGATCGCAGCAAGTCGAGCAGCGCCTCGCCGCGCGCATTCCGCGCCAGGAGCCACTGCCAGCCAAACGGCGCGCCCATGTAGCCGATCGTGATATCGGCCAGGGTATTGGCGTAATCGAAGCAGGCAAGGCAGGCTGAAGGAAAAATATCGCCGAGTTCGGCCATTGGTATGTCGATGAAATTAACTTTTTCGATCTGTCCGTTGTCGTGGCGCAGGTGGACGCTAAAATCTTGCATGAACTCGAAATGCGCCACGGTGCTGGGTGAACGGCTTACCAGTTCCAGGAAGTGTTGCAGATCGGGATAGGCGACGTTATCGCTGCACGGGATGCCAATCACATATAGCGCTTCCAGCCCAAGCTCGTGCTGGGCGGCGCGCAGGGCGTGTACCTGGCAGCCCACGCCAATCACGGCCAGTCGCCGCACGCCGCTCGCGCGCACGTCGTCGAGCAGGCTGAGGCCGGGGGCCAGGCAGGGCTTGTTGCCTGCGCTGGCAAGCACCTCGGCGGGTGTGCGCGCCAGAAAGGGCTGCGGTGCAAAACGTGTACCCGGCACCGCCCGCGTGGTCAGCACCGCGTTGGCCAAGCCGCGCTCAAGCAGCAGCGCCCCCAGCCGTGTTACCAGCCCGCTCCATTGGGCCTGCGGGTTCGCCGGGCGCAGCCGCGCAGCCAGCATCTGCCGATACACGCCGAATAGCTGCTCGTCGGGTGTCTGGCGCGCGCGGCCATGGATGTGTCGCTCGATGTCAGCCGTGCGGTTTTCGACAAACACGCAGCTTTGCGCCATCAGCGGGCGCATACTACTGTCGCAGAAGCCGCAGTCGCTGCAGAGCTTGGGCCGCCCTTTCAGCCGCGCATCCTGTGAGAGCATGGTAATAGTTTGCAGACCTTTGGTTGGGCCATCCATAATCGTTAACCGTTTGCAGTGAGCCGGAAGCATCAATTACATACGGCTTTGTGAGTACTGCTTCTGCTGGCTAGCCGCCGAGCGCTTCTTTTGCGGCCTGCAGTACATCGACGGTAATGTCGCTCACGCCCTGCTCGGTGGCATATTTCTCAACATTGCGCTGCACCCGCCCGCGCACGAAAAACGGTACTTTCTTCAGCATCGCCTGGGCGTCGGGCGTCCAGGTTGGGGTTTGGGCTTTGGGGGTTAGCGGGTGAGGTAGTGCGCCGCTCGCCACTGCATTTTCCTGCGATGGCGGTGTATCCAGCGCGGGTGTATCCTGCCCGATCTCCTGGCCCCCATTCTCCTCATACTCAAGGCCCGCATCGCCAAACAGGTCGATCAGGTGCTTTTCGAGGCCCAATGTAGTGGTGGTATAGACCTCATCGGCAATTACATCCGCGCCATCGAAGCCCAGCATTGGGCGGTAGCCCAGCAAGTGGTTCTCGATATGCGTTGGCGGCGCGATCACTATACACGGGATGTCGAGCTTGCGGCAGCTGTGCCGTTCCATCTGTGTGCCGCACACCAGGCTGGGCTGTAGCTCTGCAATCCGGGCGGCTACATCCTGAAAGCGATCGGTGACGAGCAGACCGCCGACGGATGACGGCTGACCATGGGCTGTTCGGTCGGCGGTCGGCGATTCTTGGTCGGCAGTCGGCGGCAAATACCCCACCAGTTGCTCGGCCACCCAGCCAGCCTCGTGCGCCAGGTAGGTGCCTGCGCCAGCAATGTCCATCCCTAGCTCATCGTGTAAGAACTTAACGATGCCTACCGTATGCGTCGCGTCGCCAAATACAAAGGCATTCTTGCTGCTAAAGCTGTCCATATCGGCGGTGCGCGCAAACCAGGGCACGCCGCTTGGTGCACTCATCCCGTCGAGCGAGAAGGCGGTGAGCGGCGGCAAATCTACCGCCGGGCCGTCCACGCGCGCGCCCACGTCGTTCAGCATTTCAACCAGACGGCGCAGCCAGGCCAGGGTGGGCTGCACGCCAATTGGCGCATCGTAGAGCGCGGGCGTACCAAACTGCTCTTCGAGGTAGACGGCAGCCTTGCGGCCCAATTCGCGGTATGGCGCGATATTCAGCCAGGCGGCGGGCAATCGCGCCATGTCAGCCAGGCTGGCACCCAGCGGCGCAATCACATTCACCTGCACCCCCAGCGTCTGCATAATCCGCCGCAAGCAGATCAGGTCGGTGCGGACGTGGAAGCCAAGCGATGCCGGGCCAATAATGTTGACACTCGGGCGTGCGGTAAGTGGCTGCGGGCGGGCGTAGCGCTTGGTGAGCTGGGTAAATAGCCCATCAGCCGAAAGTACCTCGGCCATGCGGTAGGGGTTCGCATCGTACACCAGCACTTCGGCCTGGGTATGCGCATTGGCTGCTACCACCTCAAGGTCTTCCTGAAGCAGAATAGTGCTACAGCTGGCGCAGACAATAATCAGGTCGGGGTGCAGCTTTGCCTCTACCTGGCGTAGCGTCTCGGGTAGGCGGATGGTGCCTTGCGCCAGGTCGCGCCCGCTCACCACGCTGGTGGTCATCTGCGGGAAGGCGGGCGTGCGCTCCAGCATGGTGAAAATCGGGTTCACGTAATCGTCGCCCTGTGGTGCGTGGAACACCGCATGCACCTTCTGCATGCTATTGGCAATTCGTCCCACGCCGTGGTGCGCTGTGCCTTCATACATCCAGAGCGCTAGTCGCATAGTCATCTCCCGTCGGCAGTCGGCAGAAAGCGGGTGCAGTGGCATGCACTGCGTAGCGCCTACGACCGATTGCTGACTAACGGAATCGCGCCTGGCATCAGCCCCGCGCTCCATACCGGGTCGTCGAGTGGATCGAGCTTGGCGTGGCGGCGCAGTGCCTTGGTGAACATGCCCACCAGCGTGCCCGCCCCAGCCCAGCCATGAATCGGCATAAAGGCGAATTCGGTGCTCCACTTCGCCACCACACCCTGGCCAATCAGCGGGTTGGTCGTGCCCAGCGTGCTGATCACCAGGTCGGGCTGGGTTGCGGCGATCGTGCGCAGCTGCCGGTCGAAGTTGGGCTGCTCGAACACCGGCACGCCCTCAAGCGCAGCCAGCTCGCGCGCGTGAAACTTCTTATGAATATAGGGCGAGCTACACTCTACGATCTCGCAGCCAGCGGCTTTGAGGAAGCGCGCCAGCGGCAATTCCATCAATGTATCGGCGGTGAAGAACACCCGCTTGCCGCGCAGCAGCTCGGTGTGGGTGGCGAGCCGCGACCATGCCTGTGCCTCGCGCTCGCGCAAATCGACATTCAATCCAAATAGCCGCGCCAGGTCTTCCCAGAAGGCGCGTGTGCCATCGGGGCCAAACGGGAAGAGTGAGTTTAGCAGCGTTGCGCCGCGGTCACGCGCCAGGCGCGTGGCGACTTTCGAAAGGTAGGGCTGCAATGGGGCTAGCACCGTGCCCGGCCCGATCGGCGGCAGCTCGTGGAAGTGTGTCGCTGGCAGGAAGCCCGCCACCGGAATACCGAGCCGTGCCGCCTCGAGCGCAAAATCGTCGGCAATCGCATCATTCACCGAGCCGAGGAATACAACGCGCCGGTCGTCGGGCGAGGCGGGCGGGCAGAAGGGTAGCAGCGCTTGCAACACCGAGTCTTCGGCCTGGCTAAAGGTGTAATCGAGGCCACTGGCGGGCACAAATAGCACCGGCAGGTCGGGCCGACTCAGGTGGCGGGCCAGCCCATCGAACTCAACTTTCATCACCTCGGGCGTGCACGATGAGAGCAGGAAGATGACGGAGGGCTTATGATCGGCGCGGATTTCATCAATCAGCGCTTCTAGCTCGGGCTGCGGCTTGGAAAGGTCGTTTTCTTCGAGCAGGGCGACACCAAAGCGCGGGCGCGCGAAGATCATTACTCCCAGGGCGTTTTGCAGCAGGTGCGCGCAGGTGTGCGTGCCCAGAATCAGGAAGAAGCTATCTTTGATCTTCTGATATAGCCAGCCTACGCAAGTCAGCCCACAGAAGCTATGGTACAGGCCATCTTCTTTTTGGATCGCAGACATCGTTTCCTCCAGTGCAGGGATAAACGGCAGCTGTTACCGTCCCACCCTCGCACCTCGTCACTTGCTCACGCCGTTCCCTTAAAATTCGTGTCGGGCGCGAGATCGGGCCGGGTCTGTTTCAGCTCGATGATCTGCTCAGTTGTCAACACCTTCTGCTCGTCAAAGCCCAGGTCGATCTGTGTACTCAGGCCATGGAAGCTAATTCGGCCCAGGTCGTAGAAGCGCTTCGTCATGGTATTTTTCGCGAAGGCCCGCAGGCAGCCGCGCATATACTTGCGCTTGAACGGGTCTTTGATGAAGGGGTACTCAAGCAGCGCCTTGCGCATATAGAAGCGGCCATAGTTGCGCAGCACGCCCTTCAGCACCTCCTCACGATCCATGCCATCGGGCTGGATGATCGGCGTCACAAAGTTGTACTTCGAGTAATCGCGCACTTCGACGCGGTCGCCCAGCTCCTCGAACAGCTCGGCGAAGGGCCAGGGAGTGTACATATTCCAGTTAGCCATGTCCGGCTTCCAGTCCTGTGAGAGCCGGTAGGTCTCTTCGATCGTATCGGGCGTCTCGTTTTCCATGCCCATAATGAACTGCGCCTCGGCGACCATGCCGTGGTTCTTAAGCAGCTGAATCGCCTTCTTGTTCTGTTCAATCGTCGTTTCCTTGCGGAAGCGATTGAGGTTCATCTGCGCGGCGGCCTCAGTGCCAAGCGATACATGCACCAGCCCGGCCTTGCGGTACAGCGGCAGCAGCTGTTCATCGCGCAGAATGTCGGTGACGCGCGTATTGATGCCCCAGTACACTTTCACCTTGCGGTCGATCATCGCATTACACATGGCGATGAACTTCTTGCGGTGAATCGTCGGCTCCTCGTCGGCCAGAATCATGAAGCCGACACCGAACTCCTGCACCAGCTGCTCAACCTCATCGACAAAGGCGTTCGGGTCGCGCACGCGGTAGGTGCGCCAGAACTTCCACTGCGAGCAGAAACGGCAGGTGAACGGGCAGCCACGCGCAAAGTTTGGCACTGCCACGCGCACGTTCAGCGGAATATAAATGTACTTCGACCACTCCAGCAGGCTCCAGTCGGGAGTGAGCGACTCAAGCGGGGTGATTGGCGGGTGGGCCGGGGTGGCGAAAACCTTATCGTGCTCGTCGAGGTAGGCGATGCCGCGAATATTCGCGCGCTCACGATCTTCTTCGTTGTTATCGATCATGCGCAGCAGGTTGACGATAATTTCTTCGCCCTCGCCGCGCACGATATAATCGATCCAGGGCGCTTCGGTGAGCACCTGGGCGTACATAAAGGTCGGATGCACGCCACCAAGAATGGCTTTAACGCGCGGGTTCACTTCTTTCGCAATTTTAAGCGTTTGCTCGGCCTTGTAGATCATTGGCGTGATCGCGGTGGCAAGCACCACGTCGGGCTGGTTTTTCTCAATGATCTGGCGCACTACCTCGTCGCTCAGGTCGTTGGTCATTGCATCGACAAAGCGCAGGTTGGGAAAGCCCGCAGCCCTGAGCGCGCCGCCGATGTAGGCGACCCAGCTCGGTGGCCAGTTGCCGGCAATCTCCGCGCCACCGGCGTGATAGTTCGGTTGGATGAGCATGATCTTCATTGCGTCACCTCTCCCACCACTACAAATTCACAGCGCGCGGCACCACAAGCCGCACAACGCGCCTCGTGCACTCGCAGGCGTGGGTCTATTAAAGTGGTAAAGAACCCTTGAAACGCTGCTGCATAAAATGTACAGGTGCATTGTTCGGCTGAAAGATTGCGTGCGGTCAGGCTGTCTTCCAGGGTGAGCTGTGGCGTGCGCCCAAGCGTGTAGCAAAACGCCCCGCTGCCTGCGAACGTCCAGGCGTGCTGGCTGATCGCGCGCAGCAGCAGACGCAGCGCTAATCGTGACGGCAGGAGCCGTAGTACGCGCTGGGCTGGGCGCGGAATCCGATTATGCACGACGTATTGCGAAGTGAGTGTGCCAGCACGCGCAAGCACCCGGCTTGCTTCGGCTAACCCAAGCGCATCGATCAGGGCGTGGTGGAGTGCTACAAACTCGCGCTCGTCGATCAGCGAATCGGCTGAGAAATCGCTGAGATCAGGGCGGCCAATGTGTGCCAGTATCTGGCTCGTTGCGGTTGGGCCGTACAGCTCGCGCAGTGCCTGCACGGTCTGCATCACCGCATTTGGTCCGATCCGCCCGGCCTGAGTACTACCCTGCGTAGGATGTTCGATTGCGTGAAGTGCCATACAGCACCACCATTTTCATGCTGATATAGCTATCTCACCTTAGTTGTAAAACCTGTCAGATCGAGCCCTTCATGCCGTCAGGAAGCAGGCACCGTACTGTTAGCCTGATCTGACAGGTTTATGCCTCTAGTGGAAGGGCTTAGGCTACCGCCGTTGCTTCCATGCTCCGTACCAAATCTTCGCGCGTCAGGCCGCGGAATTCTTCTATGCTAACCCCGCGCAACAGCGCAACCCCCAACACCATCAGCACAGTTTCTAGCCCGAAGATTGCGCTATAGCCTATCGCCGGGCTGAGCCAGCCGGTTTCAACCAGCAAGCTCTTTAGCGCACCGCTCAGCACCGAGGCACTGCCGGTACCGAACGCCTGCGCCATGCCCCACAGGCCCATGTATAGGCCGGTTGCGCCCTCAACTGTCATATCCATCATCAAGGAAAGTGCGCCGACGTTATACAGGCCAGTGCTAAAACCCATGATCAACAATGCAGGGTTCAGCAGCGTGCGCTGTTGCGAGAAGGCACAGACGGTCAGCAACCCTAGACCGACGGCTGTACCTGCGCCGCCGAGTGTGGCAATCAACTTCTTGCTCACCGGCACGAATGAGCTTAGGATGCCAATCAGCAGCATCCCAATCAGCACACCACCGCCCCAGGTTTGGGTGAAGCTGGTGGTTTCCTTCACCGTCATGCCAAAGACGTCCGCACCGAATACCTCAAGCACTGCGTCTTGCAGGAAAATACCAAGGATCGAGAGGAAGACAAAGCCGAAGAATGCGCGAACCTGGGCATTGCTGTTCAGTAACGACCACGCTGCGCTCAGGGCATTTCCGGCGGGCGTTACCTGCTGCGATTGTGCCAGCGCGGCGGCAAGCTCTTCGCGGCTCTTGCGCCGCTCGATGCCGAGCAACCCCAGCGCACCCGAAATTAACACAACCCAGGGGGTTAAGTTATACAGCGCCTGCATTTTCTCGGGTGTGTAGCTGTCGCCCATCACGACCTTAATCACAATCGCGGCGGCAATCGCGCTTACAATTGTAAAAGTCCAGACCACCGCCACGACACCGCCGCGCGATTTGGGGTTGGTTACCTCGGCAATCAGGGCGTGGTGCGAGTCGCCTGACGCAGCGATGCCAATGCCAAATACGACCAGCAGTGCAAACCCGGTGAGTATCGCCACCAGCGAGCCGTGGCCCATCGCGATAGCCAGGGAAGGCAGCGCTAGGAACACCAGGCTCGATACCAGCGAACCCAGGAAAAAGTATGGGGTACGGCGCAAGCCCAAGATCGGATGCCGGTCGGCCAGGCGGCCAAACACTACCTGGAAGGGCGACAGAAAATTATGCATGCCGATCATGATCGTCACAAGTACCGCTGCCACCCCAAGCTCGTGAATTGCGATGCGATTGAAGTTACTCGTCAACAGTGCGAACATCCAGCCGACGCCTAATTTTGGCAACGCCAGGCGTAGAGTGAGCAGCACCGTTGAGAGCATCCGTAGGAAGGGAGCGCGCTGGGGCGTGCTTGGCACCGACGCTGGCTGGTACACAGAACTCATACCATCGCCCTTTCTGTATATGAACTAAATATGCGGTGTAGTTCGGTTTCGGTACTACAGAGGTAGAAAAATGAGGCAAAAACGAAACTAGGCCAGTACTGTATGTACGACCGACTTGATACTACAAATGAAAGGAGCTATACGCCTATTTCACAAACTTCCGGGTAATGCGAGTATAACACATCTTTAACCGTTTTCAATCCTTACAAAACCTCTAGTTTCAATTTACATTTGCTCTACAAATAATACGTATTTGTAGAACTGCTATTCACAAAACGTATACATTATTTCTACAAAGGTATGCTTTGGGCCATTCTAATGCTTAATACATTATTTGTACAGGTTTTGAAAATATATGCGTATGTGTATTTCTTTGTGGGTTTGTGCACATACATTGCAAGCCTTGTATCATTTAAGACTTTGCTTGTCGTGTATGGGCCTGCGACAGCATGCTTCTTTATCGCTTCTTCTTGGTAATAGTTTGTGCGGAATGCAAACCGTTATCAAGGAAGTGAAATAATTGCACGGGTAAGCGAAAGCCCCATCAATTTTTTGAATGGTGCTTGCAATTTGTACTGTTCGCTATTGCTTTCGATAAACACGGTAGCTACTTTCTGCGTCGGCAAATTTGGTAACCAACATGTGTGCGTGCAGCATTTTATTGGAACTATAGTTTCGTAGCGTTTTGAGCTGATTACGGAGCCTTTCCGCCGCTATAGTATGGATAGATTGCATAGCTAAAGCGAGGTGGTTGTGCTATAATGACCCAGAGGTATGGAAGATTCGTGGAGACACCACACTCATGTCGCTATATGTTCCTACTGGCGCACCCCCACTCCTGCCAAGTGCTGTCGCACGTATCGAGCGTCGTTTACCAGCAGCTGGTGAAGTTCTTGTGCGGCAGGGGCAGCGGGTAGAGCCAGAAGAGGTGGTGGCCAAGGCGTTTTTGCCGGGCACACCGATCATTGTTAACCTCGCGCGTGCTTTGAGCATTGCACCCGCGCTCGTTGAGCGTGCCATGGTGCGTGAGGTGGGAAATAAAATCAATCAGGGTGAGGTGCTGGCGCGGTCGAGCCGAATTGCTGGGCGTACTTGCTTGTCACCAGTCAGCGGTAAGATTGTGGCCGTTGACACTGAAACTGGCTATGTTACGATCTCTCCCGACCCTACAACATATGAGCTTCAGGCAACCGTGCGCGGTTTAGTAATGGAAATAATTCCAAATACGGGTGTGGTGATTGAAACGCCAGCTGCGCAAGTGTATGGCGTTTTTGGTATAGGGGCCGAGCGTTCGGGCGTGTTACAGCTGCTTGTTACCGATCCTTCAGAGCCGATCGAGCCGGACAAAATTACCGCGAAAAGCGCCTATGCAATTATTATTGGCGGCAGTGGCATTAACGCTGCGGCATTGCGGCGTGCGGCGAAAGAGCAAGTGCGCGGCGTAATCGTGGGTAGTATCGACGAAGCTGAACTACGGGCGTTTCTTGGCTGGGCAACTGTTGATGGCTGGCGCACTGGGGTAGGCGGCTGGTCTTTTCCACACCCCCCATCCGATCCACCACTTGGCTTAACTCTGGTGATCACTGAAGGCTTTGGTAGCCAACCTATGGCAACACCGCTGTTCGAGCTATTAGCCAGTCATGATCGGCAGGAGGCTTTAATCGAAGGCGGTACCCGGCTGCGCGCCCCAATGCAGCGCCCCCGCGTTGTGATACCGCTCTCTTCGCGCACAGCTGGGGTACAGATTGAACCACCGCGCCCAATAATACGGAGCGGTGCTACTGTGCGCCTGCTTGATTCTGCACATTTAGGGCAAATTGGCCAGGTACGTTCGGTATCCGCCGCGCCGCGTCGCCTTGCCTCACAGGTACGCACTGCTGCAGTGGATGTTGCCCTGGAAGACGGAACATTGTTGCAACTTCCCCGCACTGATGTTGAGGTACTTGCATGAGCAGTGCATTAGCGCTGCCACGCCTACCGCATACAAGAGATACAGCGCATGAGTCAGGTCGCTGCACTACGTCGTAATGTAACACCCACAAGTACGGGGGCACCGCCGCGTATTTTAGTTGTCGACGATGAGCCGTACATGTGCGACGTTTGCTCGCGCACGTTACAGCGCGGCGGATACGAAGTAGTTTCATCAAGCGACCCGCAGGTTGCTGCACAACGGCTGCGCAGCGCTCAGCATTTTGATCTGCTGCTTACCGATATCAAAATGCCGGGGATGAGTGGCCTGGAGCTGGCACATATTGCGCGTGAGCAGGATCCGACCATCGCAATTATCATCATGACTGGCTTTGCCACCATGGAAAACTTGCAGCAGTCGGTGCAACGGGGTATTGCCGATTTCTTATCGAAGCCATTTGAGCTTGAGCATTTACGCCTGGCAGTTGATCAAGCATTGCACAAGCGCTCGCTGCTGCAAGATAATTTGCGGCTACGGGCAATTGAGCAGTTGTTCGAAAGTAGCCAAGCGCTTAGCACGACGCTAGCCCTCTCGGAAGTGGCCGATATTTTGCTGAGCGTATCATTGAAGCAGAGTGATTATCGAGTAGGCTTTGTGGCATTAGCCATGGATGCGGAAGCACCCCATACCATTGTCTCGGCATTGGGCGGCGGTGCATTATTGCCCGATGGCCAAGCCCTGATCGAGCGCGCATTTCGCGAAAAGCAGGCGGTTGTGGTGCAGGGCACAGCGGTAGGTGAACTTGATGCGGTATCGCTTGACCAGGCCATCGCAGTGCCCCTGCGCGCGCAAGGCGACGTGAATGGTGTCCTCCTTCTGTGTGATCATCGCCCAAATGCGCTTCGGCCTGGCGTAGTAGAAACGGTAGCGCTGCTGGCGAACCATGCGGGCGCGGCCTTGCGTAATGCCTGGCTGTATGGCGAGCTCGACAAGGCGTACCAGCGCGCGCAAGATCTCGATCGGCTGAAAAGCGAATTCATCTCGATCGCCTCGCACGAGCTGCGCACACCGCTTTCGATTGTGCTTGGCTACACCATGATGGTACGCGACCAGAGCACGAACGAGAATCGCCTGTATCTTCAGCGCGTAATGGATAGCGCGCAACGTATTAAAGATATTGTTGATGATATGGTTAGCCTGCGCCACCTCGATACTGGCGAGGCCGAATTGGCACCTGACCAGGTTGTTATTCAAGAGCTTATTCGTAATGCGGTTGGGCGGCTGCGAGCCGAGGCCGAGGAGCGTAACCAGACCATTGATTTAGAGTTACCTGAATCGCCATTACTCTTCATCTGTGATCACGAAAAGGTATTGCTAATCTTAGGCCATCTGCTTGCGAATGCGGTGCGGTTTACTCCATCCGATGGGCGCATTGTAGTGAGCGCAAAGCTACAGCCGAGTGGCCCAATCGATAGTGGTGGTTATCGGCTCATCCCAGCTGTACAACCTGTGTCGCATTTGCCGTGGGTGATAGTAGAAGTTGAAGATAATGGCGTTGGTATACCAGAAAGTGCGCTGCCACGCATCTTCGATCGGTTCTACCAGGTTTCCGATTCGCTGACGCGCGACCATGGCGGCATCGGGTTAGGGTTAGCCCTGGTGCGCGAACTGGTGAGTACACTAGGGGGCGCAGTCTGGGTTGCCAGCGAATCAGGTAAGGGCAGCGCTTTCTCGTTTGCATTGCCCTATCGGCAACCATCAGTCAATAATCGCTAAGGTAACGCGAGAGGGGCTGCATACGTGCGTAGCGCGCGGGTATTTTCATACCAAAGCCCCCTTTTTCTGTGAGCAGCGATCTTGTGTGGGAAAGGCAAAGCGGAGCAATGGCCTACCGTCTCCTGATCGTACCAGGCGAGAATGAAGAGCTGCGCGCGCTGCCAAGCCAGCTCGCCGATGATGTCGAGGCACGGATTCTCGATTCGGCGAACGATGCCTTGTGGGAAGTGCGCAACTCGCCGCCTGAGGCAATTATTGCCGATGTTGACCTGCCAGGTATGAGCGGTTTAGATCTGGCAGAAATTTTGCCGAATTTTGGGGTTCCAACCCGCGTGTTACTCTGGAGCCGTCTGCCGAATAGCCGGGCCGCTGAACAGGCTGCGGGCCATGGCGTGCATACATTTTTGAATGGCCCATTGGCTCCGAATGAGCTGCATAATGCGCTGTACCAGGCGCTGAGGCATACGCCCGAGCCTGCACCGGCAGCTGAAGCACCAGCCGTAGCGCCTGAGCCAGTTGCGCCACCGCCGCCAGCAGCATCCAACGCGCGCTCCGAACCAGCTGCATCAGCTTCATCACTGTCGAGCCGGGCGCGCCGTGAAGCTCGTTCGGCAGCGCCGCCACCGCCGCCGCCCGCACGGAGCGAGGCTCCAGCACGCAAGCCATCTACCGGGCCGCGCCCACGGAGCGGCTCGCTCGTGCTCACCGCCGATAACCTCAAGCCGATTCGCAGCCGGATGGAAGCGCTTTCACAGGATGTTGGCTCGCAATGTATTCTGCTGGCGAACCGCGCCGGTATGGTGCTGTCCGAGGTTGGTATTACCTCGGGGCTGCCAACCATGATCTTGCTGCCCTTGCTCTCAACCAGCTTCTCAACGGCTGGGCAGATATCGCAAATCCTTCGTGAAGATGAATCGACGGCATTGTATATGCACGAAGGCCAGCGCTACGATGTGTACTGCTTTGATATTTTGCAGAACTATATGCTGGTAATCGTGTTCGATAAGGGCGGGCTTACCACGGCAAAGATTGGCTCAGTGTGGGTATATGCCAAGCGCGCCATCCGCGATATGCAAGAGCTATTAGCCTAGTTTCTGGCTGTAGAAACCCACTGTAGAGGCATGCAAGTGCCTCTATTTGTTTGCCGAATATTTTGACCCGCGGATGAACTATGTGGCAATTTGCGCGCTTGCCTTACCTATGCTATACTCGCGCCCGTCATGAGCCCGGTTTCCAACATGGTGTTTAATTCAACCTCCAATCCAGGTTGAATTTTTATGCCCTTAGGCATACGGTTTGTGAAAGAGTTCTCAAACGCCATTGACTTTCCATAAACAGCATGCTATATTGATTGTGAAAGAGTTCCCAAAGTCGCAGCCCAGAAGGGAGCCCCCTCTATGCGTAATCGGATTTTGATAGTTCTTGGTGTTACTCTGGTCATAGGCGTGATACTGTACTTTGCAGGCGTGAAGATGACCAAGGCCGATCTAGCGATATCGGCGGCTGCAGAGCCAATTTTTTGTCTTGGTGGCGAACTGGAAGGTGAGCACTGTGCCAGCGGCTTCCCGATCACGAACTCGCTGATCATGACCGTGATTGTCGATATCGTGCTGCTGGTTACGGCAATATTAGCAACCAGCAATATGCAGCTCGTGCCGCGCGGCATTCAGAACGTGATGGAATTCATGGTCGAAGCGTTCTACAACTTCGCCCAGAGCGTTGACCGCAAGAATGTTGCCAAGTTTTTCCCGATTTGTGCCTCAATCTTCTTCTTTGTGCTGTATTCAAACTACCTGGCGCTCATACCCGGTGTGGGCAGTATTGGGGCATGCCACGAAGAGAAGCCGGTTGCGGCCGAAACCAGCCAGGCAGCTGAAGGTGCGGCGAAAGAGAAGCATGTGCCACCGTCGCCGGTCTTTTCTGGCTTGCCGGGCTACTGCGAAAATGGCAAGGTTGTACCCGCCCTGCGCGCGCCAAGCTCGGATCTGAACGTCACGCTGGCGTGGGCGCTGGTGGCGGTGTTTATGGTCGAGTACTTCGGCTTCCAGGCACTGGGCATGAATTACCTCACCAAGTTTTTCAACTTCAAAGAAGGGGCGATGGGCTTCCTGGTGGGTATTCTTGAGCTCATCTCCGAGTTTGTTCGTATCATCGCTTTCTCCTTCCGTCTCTTCGGCAACATCTTCGCTGGTGAGGTGGTGCTGGGCGTTATGGCCTTCCTCTTCCCATATTTGCTGCCGCTCCCGTTCTATGGCTTGGAAGTGTTCGTGGCGTTTATGCAGGCGTTTATCTTCTCGGTACTAACGCTGGTATTTATGTCGCTGGCAACGCTGGCGCACGGCGGGCATGATGATCACGGCCACGATGTTACGCTACCAGCTGAGGCAGTTGATTTACCGGGGCACGGCGGCGCACATTAGGCACTTACACAATTGGGTTTACACGTGGCAGTTTGCCACGCAGCAAGTTCTCTACACGTATACGATACTGCTTTTAAGGAGGGAATCACCATGAGTGACGCAGGTTTGCGACTAATCGCCGCCGCACTGGCCGTGGGCCTTGGCGCGATTGGACCTGGCGTTGGCATCGGCATTGTGTTCAGCGGCGCGCTCACCGCGATGGGCCGCAACCCCGAGGCTGAGGGCACGCTGCGTACCTATATGATTCTGGGCTTCGCGCTTACCGAGTCGCTGTTCATCTTCGCGCTGGTTGTCTCGCTGCTAATCGCATTCCAGATCATCTAGCGAATGACCCCAGTGCCGGGCATTGCAGAGGCAGCGTCTGGCGCGGGCTAGGATGTAGGAGAACAGCATGGAAAAGCTTGGTATTAATTTTGGGCTGCTGATTGCGCAGCTGGTGAATGTGATACTGATTGTATGGCTGCTGACCATGCTGCTATACAAGCCAGTGCTGAATATGCTGAACGAGCGCACTCGCCGCATTCAGGAAAGCCTGAAAGAGGCCGACCAGGTGAAAGAGCAGCTGGCGCGCGCGAACCAGGATTACGATGCCAAGCTGGCGCAGGCGCGCCAGGAGGCAGCCGGAATTCTATCGCAGGCTCAGGAGCGGGCAAAGCTTCAGGAGCAGGAAATTGTGGCGCAGGCGCGCCAGGAAGCCGACCGGATCCGGGCTGAGGCGCGCAAACAATCCGAGCAAGAGCGCGAACAGCTGCTGGGCGATCTGAAGAACCAGATGGCTGACCTGGTGACGGCGACTGCCTCGCGTGTACTTGGCGAAGAGCTAAAGTCGAATCACGATAAGCTGATCGCTGAGTCGCTGGCGAGCCTCGGGCGGCAGAACTAAAAGATGAGGGCTGAAGGCTGAAACTCTCGTATCAAAACGCTTCATCCTTCACCATTCATCCTTCATATGTTGGAGGACTATCGTGAGTACGTCTGAGGCCAATGTTTTCGCGCGTGCACTCTACGACGCACTCTTTGGTGGGGCGCTGCAATCGCTGAAGGCGGCAGCAGCCAAGCTCACTAATGTGTCGGGCGATAGCGCTGCGCAGTCGCAGGCCGTTGCCAACGCACTCCCGGCTGATGCCCCGCGTGAAGTACAGAACTTCTTGCAGGCAATGGCGCGGGAAGGCGTGCTCGATCGGCTGCCGAGTGTGGTGCAGGCGTTTGAACAGTTCGGCCAGAGTAATGCGCGCTCAATGAGCGGCGAAGTTGTGAGTGCAGTTGAGCTGAGTGAGGCCCAGCGCGCTACGATCTTAAATGATCTGCGCAGCCGCTACGGCCAGCAGCTTGACCTGCGCTTTGGTGTCGATTCGTCGTTGATCGGCGGATTGATTATTCGCGTCGGCGATCAGGTGCTCGATAATAGCCTGCGCGCCCGTCTCAGCGCCATCCAGCGCAATATGCTAGCGAGCTAGAGCAACTTGCCCACCTCATGCGGCGACGTATGGGGGCACCTGGGCGGCTCTGCCGATAGCGCGGCCGGCGGGATTGGCGAATAGTGGCGGGTAGGCGGCCCCACGTATCGGGAGCGCTTGCCCGCCCGTTTTGTATCACAACTAAGCAGGAGGTGCCGGCGATGGCCGTTGCAACACAAGAACTATATCAGCGATTACTGAAAAGTATTCAAGAAGGCGTTGATCTGCGTCCGCAAATGGTTAACGTCGGCACCGTCGTATCGGTTGGCGATGGTGTGGCGCGTATCCAGGGGCTTGAGCAGGCAATGGCTGCCGAGTTGCTTGAGTTCCCGGTGAAGGCCGGGCGCAGCGAACCGGTATATGGCATTGCGCTGAACCTTGAGCAAGAATCGGTGAGCGCAATTATTCTTGGCGACTACCTGAGCATTGAAGAAGGCGACCAGGTTAATTCTACCGGGCGCGTCATTTCGGTGCCGGTTGGTCAAGGGCTAGTGGGTCGCGTTGTCAACGCGCTGGGCCAGGCAATCGATAACAAAGGCCCGATTGCCAGCGAAACCTATCGCCCAATCGAGCGCATCGCGCCAGGTGTAATTACGCGCCAATCGGTGGATACGCCGGTGCAGACGGGTATTCTTGCTATCGACGCGATGATCCCAATTGGCCGCGGCCAACGCGAGCTAATCATTGGCGACCGCCAGACCGGCAAGACGGCGGTGGCGATCGACACGATTATCAATCAGAAGGGCAAAGGCCTGATGTGCATCTATGTGGCGATCGGCCAGAAGCGCGCTCAGGTTGCCCAGATCGTCGGTACGCTTGAGCAATACGGTGCGATGGATTACACCATTGTTGTGGCCGCAACTGCCTCGGAATCGGCGGCGCTGCAATATATTGCGCCCTATGCTGGCTGCACGATGGGCGAAGAGATTATGGAAAATGGCGTCATGATTGACGGTCAGTTGGTGAAGGACGCCCTGATTGTCTACGACGACCTTTCTAAGCACGCTACCGCCTACCGCCAGGTGTCGCTGCTGCTGCGCCGCCCGCCCGGCCGCGAAGCCTACCCTGGCGACGTGTTCTACCTGCACTCGCGCCTGCTTGAGCGCGCTGCCCGCCTGAACGAAGAGAATGGCGGTGGCTCGCTGACCGCACTACCAGTGATTGAGACGCAGGCGAACGACGTGTCGGCCTATATTCCAACGAATGTGATTTCGATTACCGACGGTCAGATTTTCCTTGAAGGCGACCTGTTCAACGCCGGTATTCGCCCGGCGCTTAACGTCGGTATTTCGGTGTCGCGCGTGGGCGGCTCGGCACAAACCCGCGCGATGCGGTCGGTGTCGGATAAGCTGAAGATCGACATGGCGCAGTTCCGCGACCTGGCGGCCTTTGCGCAGTTCGCATCCGACCTCGATGCAGCTACGAAGGCACAGATCGATCGCGGCCAGCGCCTGCAAGAGGTGCTGAAGCAGCCGCAATACCAGCCGCTGCCACTCGAAGATCAGGTGGCGGTGCTATATGCGGCCAACAACGGCTACCTCGACGACGTGCCGGTGACGCAGGTGACGCAGTGGAAGAGCGATTTCTTGCAGTTCCTGCATACTGCGCACGCCGACCTGGGCCGCGCGATTTTCGATAATCGGCTGGATCGCAAGTTCCCGTCCGACGCGGTTCGCAACCAGCTTGAGTCGGTGCTGAAAGAGTTCAAGCAGACGAGCAATTACGCTGAGTAAGAGCCAAGGGCCAAGAACCAAGAACTGATCTAGTGTCGGCTCTTGGTTCTCGGTTCTTGGTTCTACCGAGAGGTAGAGAGTGCCAAGCACACGAGAAATTCGCCGTCGTATTCGCTCGGTCAAGAACATGACCCAGATTACGCGCGCGATGGAGATGGTTTCGGCCTCGAAGATGCGGCGCGCCCAGCGCAACGTGCTGGCAACACGCCCCTATGCCGACCGGCTCTACGACGTAATGGGCGAGCTGACATCGCGCGCAGTTGGCGGGCGTAAGGGCACGCTACTTGAGGTACACCCGACTGTGAAGTCGGTGGCTGTCATTCTGGTAACGCCCGACAAGGGCCTGACTGGCGCGATGATTACCAACGTACTGCGGCGGGTCGGGCGCTTTGTGCTCGATGAGCGCGAGCGTGGCCGCCAAGTCGATGTTCTGGCGGTGGGTAAGAAGGGGCGCGATTTCCTGGTGCGCACCGGCCAGAACCTGGTGGCTGAGGTGACGAAACTGGGCGACTACCCGAAGTTGGTTGATACCTTGGGCATTTCGACGACGGTAATTAGCGGGTTTCGTGAGGGCCGCTACGACGAAGTGTATGTCGTGTACAGCGAGTTCGTCAATACGCTAGTGCAGCGGCCTTCGGTGAAGCGCCTGCTGCCGGTTGAACCACCGAACGAGGCAGCTGAAAAACAGGTAGATTATACCTACGAGCCAAGCCAGGAAGAGGTAATGGACGAATTGCTGCCGCGCTTCGTTGAAGTACAGCTGTACCAGGCCATTCTCGAATCGATTGCTAGCGAGCACAGCGCGCGTATGGTAGCGATGCGCAACGCCACTGACAACGCCAAAGAGCTTACCCGCGATCTGACGCTCACCTACAACAAAACGCGCCAGGCGAACATTACGAAAGAGGTATCCGAAATTGCTTCGGGTGCCGCAGCCCTTGCAGAATAGTTTCACAATTGACGATTTGCGATTTGCGATTTTCCATGACAACAACGTAAATCGTAATTCTGAAATCGTAAACCGTACATCGTAAATGGAGGCCGAAATGGCTGGAGCGACCGGAACCGTAACCGATATCATTGGGGTTGTGCTCAACGCCAAATTCCCTGATAACTCAACCCCTGAGATTTATAACGCAATTGAAATTCCCATCGATGATCATGGCGGGCGTTTGGTGGCTGAGGTACAGCAGCACCTGGGCAACGGCCTGGTGAAAGCGGTGGCGATGAGCACCACCGAGGGTTTGCGGCGCGGCCTGCCTGCCCGCGATACCGGCGCGCCGATTGCGGTGCCGGTTGGGCCGGCCACGTTGGGGCGCGTGTTTAATGTGCTGGGCGACCCGATCGACACGACCGAGCCGGTCGCCACGACCGAGCGCCGCCCAATCCATCAGCCTGCGCCATCGTTCGATGAGCAATCGACCAGCGCGCAGATCTTCGAGACTGGCATCAAGGTCATCGACCTGATTGCTCCGTTTACGCGCGGCGGTAAGACCGGAATCTTCGGCGGCGCGGGCGTGGGCAAAACCGTGGTGATTCAGGAGCTGATTGCGAACATTGCGAAAGAGCAATCGGGCTACTCGGTGTTTGCTGGTGTGGGCGAGCGCTCACGCGAAGGCAACGACCTGATTCACGAAATGAAAGATGCCCGCATCGATGACCAGACCACCGTGTTCGATAAGACGGTGATGGTGTTCGGCCAGATGAACGAGCCGCCGGGCGCGCGCCTGCGCGTGGCGCTGACGGGCCTGACCATGGCCGAATATTTCCGCGACGAAGGCCGCGACATTCTGCTGTTCATCGACAACATCTTCCGCTTTGTGCAGGCGGGTTCAGAAGTGTCGGCACTGCTTGGGCGTATGCCTTCGCAGGTAGGCTACCAGCCAACGCTCGGCACCGAGATGGGTGAGCTACAAGAGCGCATTACTTCAACCAAAAAGGGCTCGATTACCTCGATGCAGGCCGTGTATGTGCCCGCCGACGACTATACCGACCCGGCACCGGCCACGACCTTCGCGCACCTCGATGCAACGATCTCGCTTGAGCGCTCGATTGCGGCCAAGGGCATCTACCCGGCGGTCGATCCGCTGGCTTCAACCAGCCGTATTCTCGACCCGAATATTGTGGGCGAAGAGCACTACCGCATTGCGCGTGAAGTGCAGCGTGTGTTGCAGCGCTACAAAGACCTGCAAGACATCATCGCGATTCTTGGTGTGGAAGAGCTGAGCGACGACGATAAACTGACGGTGGCGCGCGCCCGCAAGATCGAGCGTTTCTTCAGCCAGCCGTTCACCGTGGCGCAGCAGTTTACCGGGCGCCAGGGCAAGTATGTGCCAATCGGCGAGACGGTGAAGAGCTTTGCCCGGCTGCTGGCTGGCGAGGCCGACCACATCCCTGAGCAGTACTTCCTGCTGCAGGGCACGCTCGACGACGTGATGGCTGCCTACGAGGCAGCGCGCAAGTAACCTGAATTTACGCGTGTCGATGTACGATGTACGATGGGATATATCAGCTCTCGATCGTACATCGTACATCGTACATCGTAAATTGCAAGGAATCAACTATGCCAATTCACCTAGAAATTGTTACCGCCGAGCGCGTGGTGTTATCGGATGAAGTCGATCAGATCAATGCGCCGACGAAAGATGGCCGCGTAGGTATTCTGCCGCGCCACGCGCCGCTGCTTACGATCCTCGATACAGGCGAGCTCGACATCGTTAAAGATGGGCAAAGCACGCCGTTTGCAATATCGGGCGGCTTTATGGAAGTGCTGCCTACGCGCGTGACCATCCTGGCCGATACCGCTGAGCGTGCCGATGAGATCGACGAGGCGCGTGCCGAGGCAGCCCGCCGCAGCGCGGAAGATCGCATTGCCCAACGGCAGAGCGACCAGGAGATCGCGCTGGCTGAGGCTGAGCTGCGCCGGGCACTCATCCGCCTGAAAGTTGCCCAGCTCAAGCGCAACCGTAAGTAGTGCTGCTGGCCCGAAATCGAGCGCACGGTATACGTGCAGGGGCGGCCTGGCTGCCTCTGCATTTTTTCTTGCCCTGCCCGCCGCAATGCAAACGGTAGAATGCGGTACAATGCAGCCTGACATAGAACTAAGTGCTGCACTTCGGAGATGGTATGCGGAAAATTGGTATCGACCTGGGCACCGCGAACGTCCTGGTGTATGTAAAGGGTCGCGGAATTGTACTTTCAGAGCCATCGGTGGTGGCGCTTTCAACCAAAGATAACCGTGTGAAAGCGGTGGGCGCAGATGCGCTGGCGATGCTTGGGCGCGAGCCTGAGAGCATCGAGGTGGTGCGCCCGATGCGTAATGGCGTGATCGCCGATTACGATATCACCGAGGCCATGCTGAAATATTTCATCAAGAAATCGGGCAGCCCTTTAAATTTGAGCAAGCCCGAGGTAATGATATGTATCCCGGCTGGTGTGACGACGGTAGAGATGCGCGCCGTGAAAGAAGCCGCGCTATCGGCAGGCGCGCGCCGGGCTTACCTGATTCGCGAGCCGCTGGCCGCCGCGATTGGCGCGAATATTCCTGTGGCGCAGCCTTCGGGGAACCTGATTATTGATATTGGCGGCGGTACCACCGAGGTGGCGGTCATTTCGCTGAATGATATTGTGGTGAGTACTTCGGTGCGCGTCGGCGGCAATCGTTTCGATGAGTCAATCGCTGCGTATGTGAAGCGCAAATACAATGTGCTGGTTGGCGAACGCACGGCTGAGAGCGCCAAGATCGAAATTGGTGCGGCGCTGCCGCTGCCCCGCCCGCTCTCGATGCAAATTCGCGGGCGCGACCAGGTTGCCGGGCTGCCGCGCACAATCGAAATTAACTCGAACGAGATTACCGAAGCGATTCAGGAGCCGCTGGAAGCCGTGGTGAATGCGGTGCGTGCGGTACTGGCCGAAACCCCGCCCGAGCTATCCTCCGATATTATCGACAAGGGCATGATCATGACCGGCGGCGGCTCGATGCTGCGCCGGATTAATGAACTGCTTACCGAAGTAACCGGCGTGCCCTGCTATGTCGCTGATCAGCCCGCGAACTGTGTGGCGATTGGTACTGGCCTTGCGCTCGAACATATTGATATTCTGTACGATAGCCTGAGCGGCGACGATCTGAACTAAGCGACGATTGACGATCGGCGCTGTACCGAAGCACAGCCGCCGATCGCAGAGGTATATGAAACAAAAATTAAACCCACCCCCAACCGGCCTAGTGCTCGAAATTGGCTCGGGCGACAACCCCAACCCCCGCTCGAACGTCCTGGTTGATCGCTTCCTTGGCTCCGATAACCGCGAGCGCGGCGGCGATCTGGTGGTTGACCGGCCATTTGTAGTGGCCGATGCACATTATCTCCCATTCAAGCCAGGGGCGTTTGCCTACACCATATGCTCGCATATTCTTGAGCATATGGATGACCCGCAGCAATTTGCGCGCGAGCTGATGCGGGTAAGCACGGCGGGATACATCCAAAGCCCATCCGAAATTGCCGAGCGGCTGTTCCACTGGTCGTTTCATCGCTGGTATGTGAACCTGGTGGGCGATACGCTGGTGTTGCATCCGAAAGAGCCAGCTGAGCCAATGGGCGAACTGTTCGATTACCTCTACGAATATAACCCGGCCTACTATTTCTTTCAGCGCAGCATGCCCGATCTGTTCTGGGTCGAGCGCGAGTGGCATGGCGATGATTTGCAGGTTGAGGTGCGCGATAGCTCGCCACTGCCCTTGAAAGATCCAACCGCATTGCGCGCACTCGCAGCGCCCCGGCTACGTATTCCCCAGCTAGTAGGGTTGTTTTTCAGTACCCTGCTGGCTCGGCTGGTACGCGCCGATACACGCAAGCGCCTTCGTAAGCTGCTTGGTCGCAGCTATGTGTAATACCAAATTCGTTTGAACACGTGCGTTGTACGCGCCATATGCACGACAAGCCAAAATAAACGTGCGTGGTATGTGTGTTGATCAGCGAACTTGGTAGAACGCCGAACAAAGCGGCTACAGTGCAACGCATTACAGCCGTTTGTAGAGCGGGCGCGCTATTGCGAGCGCAGAGTAGGCATGAGAAAGCATAATCGCTCCTGCTGACTGCAAACCGCCGACCGCAAATGGTTCTGATATGGACAACACCTCTATCACTGTCCAATTGCTCAAGCCTGGTAAGGGGCGTACCATTCGTTATACTGGCGAGATTCTGCGCGCCGAAGTCGATTGGGTTTTGATTTTGGCGCATTGGGAACGACCACGCACCGATTTGGGCTATGTGGTGTTCGAGCCGGGCGATGCGTTCTATGAGTATTACTATACGCAGCGCTGGTATAATATTTTTGAGATTCGCACACCCGCCGGGGCGCTGAAGGGCTGGTACTGTAACATTACGCGCCCTGCTGTCATTGAAGCTAATACCATCACCTCAGAAGATCTTGAGCTTGATCTGTTTGTGTCGCCCGAGCGCACGATGATGCTGCGGCTCGACCGCGAGGAATTCGAGGCGCGCGGGTTTGCCACGCACGAGCCAACCACCTATACCGCTGCCCTGGCCGCGTTAGATCAGCTTGTGGCACTGGCCCAGGCGGGGATTGCACCGTTCGATGCGCACATAGACAGCGCGCAATAATTATCACACTATAGAGGCATAGCGCTTGTGCAGTTTCACTTTCGTTCTCTGACCCGGCTTGGGCATACATTAGCACTGCTTATAACGATGCTCGCGCTGATGGGCGCGTGCGGGCCAGCAGTTGCGCGGCCTGGCTCGTTGGTATTGCCCACGGCGGTTATTGCCCTGGCCACGGCGCCGTTGCCACCAACTGCGCTGCCGCCGGTTGCCTTTATTCCCACTGTTACTGCCGTGCCAAGCCCCACACCCGGGCAGCCCTGGCGCTTTGTGATACTTGGCGACACACGCACACAGGGACTCGACCCGCCAGAGGTTACCTCCCAGATTGTAGTACAGGCGGCGGCGGCGCACCCGGCGATGGTGCTGGCTGTGGGTGATTTGATTAATGCGCTGAATACTCCGGACGAAGTGCGCCAGCAATGGCAGAACTGGCGAGCCGTGGTAGCGCCGCTGGTTGCGGTTGATCACGGCTCGCCCTGGCTGTTGCCAACCCCTGGCAATCACGATGTGCAGAGCGGATCATGGGCGGCTGCGCTTTTCACCGAGGCATTTCCCGAGCTGCCTACAAATGGCCCGGCGGGCCTTGAGCGGCGCACTTACCTTGTTGATTATCGTGGTGTGCGTTTCATCTCGCTCGATTCGGAGCGATTGGAGGCGATGCATCTGCTTGATGATGCACAGCTCACATGGTTAGAAACGCAGCTACGCAATAACCCTAATCATGCGAAGACGATTGTTTTCAGCCACGACCCGGCCTATCCAGTCGGCCCACACATTGGCTCATCGCTGGATGTCTACCCACAGGTGCGCGACCGGTTTTGGGCGCTGTTGCGGCAGTATGGGGTGACAGCATATATTGCGGGGCACGAGCACCTATACAACCATCAGGTGATTGATGGAGTGCATCAGATTATCGCTGGTACAAGCGGCTCGTTCGTTTATGCGGGGTCGGGGGGCGAATTTTACCATTACGTGGTGGGCGAGGTGAGCAGCACGAGCCTGACATTTACGGTATATGATCAAGCGGGCCAGCAGCGCGACCGCTTTACAATACCATAGGCGGCTCGCTTATGTCGAAGCTATCGCTTCAGCATTGAGCGGCAGGCGCACAGTAAATGTCGAGCCGTGATTCAGCTCGCTATCTACCCAGATATCGCCGCCAAGCAGCAAACAAAGCTGGCGGCTTAGCGCAAGCCCCATACCAGTGCCGCCATACTTGCGTGTACGTGAATCGTCGATCTGGCTGAAATATTGAAACAGCTTTGGTATTTGCTCAGTTGCAATACCCACGCCTGTATCGCTCACCCGAAACACTGCCCAATCGTGCTCGGCAAACCGCTCTATCTCCAAGTTTAGCTCGATCGCCCCCTTCTCGGTAAATTTTGCGGCATTCCCAATTAAATTGAACAACACTTGCCGAACTTTGGTTGGATCGCTGCGCATACGAATAGGAACATCCGGCGTGTGGTCGCGTAAAATATTGCTGTTTCGGTCGATGAGTGGACGGACTGCCAGCACAACCTCGTTTACCACCATACGCAAGTCGAAGTCTTCAACGGTGAGGGTCGCTTTACCGGCTTCGATTTTTGAAATATCTAACACATCATTAATTAAATTGAGCAAATGTTTGCCGGCACCTTCCACCTGGCCCAAATCGTGCTCAAGGTGAGGCGCTAGCCCATTTAATTCGGCAGTGCCAAGCTTAATCAGTTCGGTGTAGCCCAGAATGGCAGTAAGTGGCGTGCGCAGCTCGTGGCTCATGGTCGAAAGGAATGCGCTCTTTGCGCGATTCGCTTCTTCAGCAAGTAAGCGCGCGGATTGCGCTTCGCTGGCGGCATAGCTGAGCTCGGCGGCATGTTGCTCAAGGGTGGCGCGTTGCTCACGTAAGTTGATTACCATCTGGTTAAACGACCATTGTAAATCGCCAATTTGGTCGTAATTAGTGACGGGTACGTTATGCTGCAGGTTGCCATTCGAGACGCTGCGGGCTGCCGCAGAGAGTGCCAAAAGCGGGCGAATAATCTGCCGTTGCAGCAAAATAGCCATGAGTCCAAGCATCAATGTGAGCGTGCAGAGAATTGCAATAACACTGGCAATGACATCGCGGATGGCGGTTGCGACTTCCTGCTGATTCGTGGCATTTTCTTGCGCGAAATAGTTTGTAAGATCGGCCTGGAGCTTGGCTGCTGGATCTTCATAATCAAACAGCAGATCAAGCACTCCAGCTTTATTTTGCGCAATTTGCGCATCGGAAAGGCTGCTGATAGCATTGACGTCCTGGTGTAGCTGTTTCAATAGGTTGGATTGCCGATTAAGCAGTTCTTGCTCACCAGGCTCTTGGCCTTCTACTTTACCTAGCTCGGTCAATTGCACCAAAATTTGCTCACCACGTGCTACCGCATTGCTGGTTTCTTCTTTATAGACATTATTCCCGGTGTTAATAAACGTTGCCATCTCACTCGCTGCCCGAACCATATTTGTATTGAGCTCGTTTGAGAGCGCTGCTTGCTGGCCGGCAATAATGAGGTGGTTAGCTTTTGATCGTAAGGTGAGTAAGGTAGTGATCGATAGGGCAGCCAGTGCAAGCACAATGGCCAATACTATCATCCCGACCAAAAGTAATTGTTGGTTGAGTGAGCGAAACTTCATGGTTACAGCTATGATATAAGCCAGTTGATAGCAAACTATCTATGGTGCAGCCCAAACCAGTATATAAGAGATCCTGTAGCAACTGTTCTGCGAATTATATGCGGATTACGCACGATATTGCAAGAGTTACACCGTTGTGAGTATTGTAGCAGGTACGTTGTGTGAGTCTGCTGTGCGCCATGTGCGTGCTTGCAGGCATCGCAGCTGATTTGTTCATTGTATGGCAGGCCGCGCAGGCTCGCGAACGCTTGCATATCGGCACAACCCCTGCTACACTACGCCGCGCTATGCATACCATTGGCGTTATTATTGTTTCGTTCAATACGCATGCCTTGCTGCGTGCCTGCCTTGAGTCATTGCAGACCTGCACGTTACAGCTTCGTATCGTGGTGGTTGATAATGCCTCGCAGGATGGCAGCGCCACGCTCGTGCGCGAAGCCTTCCCCGCCGTTGATCTGATTGCATTACGCGAAAATATTGGGTTTGCAGCTGGCACGAATGTAGGAATTCGGCACCTGGGCGTTGGCACTACTCCAGGCGCGCTTGCCACGCTGCAGCCTTTGCCAGGTGTTCCCGCTTCACCGCCCGAATACGTGCTGCTGCTCAACCCCGACACTGTTGTGCAGCCGGGCGCCATCGAGGTGCTCGTTGCGTTTCTTGAGCAGCACCCACGTGTAGGCGCAGTTGGGCCGCGGCTGCTCAACCCCAACGGAAGCGTACAAGCGGCGGCGTTTCGCTTCCCCACGCTTGCCATGACGGCGCTCGATCTCTTCCCGCCGGGCGAGGTGTTGCCTGGTCGGCTGTATAACTCGTGGTGGCATGGCCGCTACCCGCACGAGTCCGCTGCCCATGCGTCATTCCCGATCGATCATCCCCTGGGTGCGTGTATTCTGACGCGGCGCGCAGTGCTTGAGCAGGTGGGGCTGCTCGACGAGCAATTCTTCATGTATGCTGAAGAAGTTGATTGGTGCTACCGCGTGCGCGCCGCAGGCTGGGCGATCTGGCAGGAGCCGTGCGCGCAGGTGACGCATGTGGGTGGCGCATCGACCCGCCAGTTTCGCGGGGCAATGCAGATCGCGCTGTATCGCAGCCGGTTGCGTTTTTTTCAAAAACACTATTCACGGGCGTTTATTCGCGCCAATAGCTGGATTGTGCGCATGGGCATGCTACGGGTTGTGCTGCGCGATTTGCGCGCTTACATGCGCGGCCAGCTCAATAGCGATGAGCTGCGCACCCGGCTGTGGACGTATGGGACGATTGCCCGGCTATGACTGATGACCAGCAGGTACCCCAGCCTGAACTGCAATTGCCAGCAATCGGCGCGCTGCCGCTGACGGTGGCAATCATTGCGAAAGATGAGGCTCGCCATATTGGCGCGGCGCTCGATAGTGTCGCCGGGCTGGGTGCTGCGCTGGTGTTGCTCGATGAGCGCACACGCGATCATACCGCGGCGGTTGCTATGGCGCATGGGGCACGGCTGGTCGCTGAACCGTGGCGCGGCTTTGGGGCGCAGCGTAATCGCGCGCTTGAGCTGTGCGCTAGCGAGTGGGTGCTGTTCCTCGATGCCGACGAGCGTGTGACACCCGAGCTGCGCGACGAAATTATTCAGGTTGTCGAAAGCGGCGTGGGCAGCGCAGGGAGTTCATCAATCGCTGGCTACTGGATTCCGCGCTACAATCAGTTTTTTGGGCGCGTGTTGCGCGGCGGCGGCTGGTACCCCGATCCTCAGCTGCGGCTGCTGCGCTGCACCCAGGCCCATTACGATGAGGCGCGCAAGGTACACGAATTTGCTGAGCTCGATGGGCGTGCCGAAACCTTGCATGGGCATTTACTACACCTGAATATCGAGCGGCTCGATGAGCTATGGCATAAGCAGCGCGCCTACGCGCAGCAAGAGGCGCAGACGCTGTTCCAGAGTGGACGCCGCGCGCGCTGGCGCAATTTCGTTGGGGCACCTGCGCGCGAGTTTATGCGGCGCTATATTACGCTTGGCGGCTGGCGTGATGGTGCGATGGGATTGTTGATGTGTGCGACCCTCGCCTACTTTGAGGTGGTGAAGTTCGCCGATTTGAAGCGCCTGGAACGCCCGTGACGCATTTCGAGTATTACTATCGCCGCCGCCACCTCGATGGTACAACCAGCATTTCGGTTAGCTCTGGGGCGGTGGTTGTACGTTGCAATACCGATATGCTCGGTGTCTTCGATTATCGGCTGGGGTGGCCGTCGATTGCGTTGCCACAGCCGGGACGGCGTGGGACGAGCCAGCGCACGATTGACCGCCCCGCAGCGGTGGCGGCGCGCCTCTGGCTGTGGTATACCCGGCCGATGCGCATCATTCAGCAGTTTGATCAATCGGCTGGAACAACACACTTCCGCATTGATTTTGCGACAACGCCGCTGTGTATGCCCCAGGCAACCTACCAGACCGATCTCTACCTTGACCTCTTTGTCACGGCCAATGGCGATGATTATGTCATCGACGATGAGGATGAGCTAGTGCGCGCCGCTTCTCAGGGCCTCATTTCGCCGGAATCCCAGGCCGCCGTGCTGTCGCAGTGCGATGCGCTGGTGCAGCTGCTTGAGGCAGGTCAATTTCTCGACTGGCTGGCAAGCTGCTATAGCGTACCGTTTACATTCGATGATCTGCGGGGCGAACGCGATAACCAGAAGCAGGGCTTTGGCCCCGGCGAACCCGATGGCTGGCCGCTGGGGGCAAACTAATGCCAGCGTTGGCGATTGTGATTGTGTCGTGGAATACGCGCGCGCTGCTGCACCGTGCGATTGTAACTGTACATGCCTCGCTGGCGGGTGCGGGCATCGCCTACCAGATCATTGTCGTTGATAATGCCTCGCACGATGGCACGCCAGCGATGCTGCGCGCCGCGCATCCCGAGGTTGAGCTGATTGAGGCAGGCGCAAACCTGGGCTTTGCCGGGGGCAATAACCTGGCATTGCGCAAACTGCTGCCTGCTGAATCCGCGCCTACGCCAGACGTTCAGTACGTGCTGCTGCTCAATCCTGATACTGAAACCGTTGGTGACGCCATCCCACAGCTGGTGCGCTACCTCGCTGCGAATCCCGATGTTGTGGCGGTTGGGCCACAGCTGCGCTACCTCGATGGCAGCGTGCAATCGTCGCGGCGGCGCTTCCCAACCCGTGGGGTATATTTCTGGGAAAGTACCCCGCTGGCGCAGCGCTGGCCTAATAACCCGTGGGCGCGGCGCTACCGCTGCACCGACATGCCCGACGACCGGGAACAAGCGGCGGATTGGCTGGTTGGTGCCGCGCTGCTGGTGCGCTGCACTGCGATTGAGCGCGCTGGATTGCTCGATGCTGGTTTCGCTATGTATTCGGAAGAGCTAGAATGGCAGCGCCGACTGGGGCGGTTTGGGAAGATTGTGTATGTTCCTAGCGCTGTCATTATTCACCACGAAGGCAAGAGCAGCGAACAGGCCCCGGCACAGCGCTACCTCAACTTTCAGCACAGCCGCGTTCGCGATGCAGCGATGGTGTATGGCCCGCGTTTCGCTAGCCTGCTGCGCTGGTTTCTACGCACAGCCTACGCTGCCGAGCTGGCAACCGAAGCCGCAAAGTGGCTGGTGGGCCATAAGCGCCCACTACGTGCGCAGCGGGTAGGGGTATACTGGCGCGTGTTGCGCGGGCTATAGTGCCCGGCAGCGGCGGCGCAGGAGTGCTATAATGCCTGCACTTTCTCTATCACTCGCGAGGTGCGTCGATGCGTTGGTCGGCCTCTTCAACAACGAATCGTGCAGGTGTATTTGGCGTACTGGCTGGCGTAGCTGGCAGCCTGTGCTGCCTCGGCCCCGCGGTTGCGCTCATGTTCGGTGCCGGTGCTTCGTCGGTGCTTTGGGGGCTGGTACTGCGGCGCGACCTTGCGCTGGCACTTGGCGCGCTATTACTGCTGATTGGGTTCGGGCTAGCGCTACGGCATACGCAGGCATGCGCCTTGCCTGCACGGGCGCGCTGGCGCGCGCCGCTGCTGATGCTGGCCGCCTTTGTGTTTAGCTATGGGTTGCTGGGAATGCTGTTGCCGCAGCTGGCAGCGCAGCAGTTGCAGGTGAGCAGTGTCACGGTATTGCATCAACCGGCGGCTGCCCCCTCCCACGCTTTGGCCAAAACAAACCGTGTTACGCTGATCATTGAGAAAATGGATTGCCCGCCCTGTGCAGCCAAAGTGCGCTCGCTGCTGGGTCGCAAGCCGTATGTGCGTGCTGCAATCGTCGAGCCGGGGAATCAGCAGGTGATCATCGACTACGATCCGACGCAAATCGAGGCTCATGCGCTTACACAGCTCTTCCCCCACAGTTTTGGTATCACCATCAAGAACGATATAGCCATTCAGTAGGGCAATTGCTGGCATTGCCCTATTAGAGCGTTCGCTTAACCAAACACACTCTTCATTTTTTGGTGCTACAGACTCGTAAGAGGCAAGCGAAAGCCCTACGTTTACACGAATTACGCAGTCGCCCGCGTGTGAGGAACAGTGCCTGCGGCAGCAAGGTACGCTTATAGCTGTAGGACTTACGCAGTTGGCGTATTGAGCATGCAGCATTGCGGTACACTTCATGTTCGTTGGGTGTGGTTTTTCCGCGCGGAACGCGGAAAAACCACACCCAAAAAGATCAGCACCTACCTTGCTGCCGCAGGCAAAAAGCCGCCCATTGCGCTGCCGAACAACGCAACTGCGTAACTCCCAAGCTGCTTGTAAAATAATGCGGCCCTGTGCATAAGCAGCAAAGCCATGAGGATGCGCAATGGTTCATACCGACTGCACTCTGTTATCGCGCCCTACGCGGCAACACTACAATACGCACATTCAACTAGCGTGGGCTTGCACGCAGGTGCTCAAACGTTGAGATTCCTCATCAAACGGGGACAGAGGTGTGGAGAAGGGGCGACCTAGCGGACGGGGTGGCGTGGGCCGCTATGCGCCAAGTTCACGGGCCGATTGTGTTTCTGGCAAGGTTGTATTATTCAATCCTTGCAGAAAGCGGCCTAACAGCAGCTCGAATTGTTCGAGCTGGCGTTCGCTAAAGCTCGAAAGCATGCGCTCCATATCGTTGTGCCGCGCTATCATCACTTCGTGGGCGCGCGCTTTGCCAGCGACGGTGAGCGTTACCTCGATCACCCGCCGATCGCCCGGGCTACGCACCCGCTCTACTAGACCATCTGCAATGAGCCGATCCACAATGCCTGTGAGTGTCCCACCAGATTGTTGGGTGGCATCGGCGAGCTCGCCCATCCGGCACGACCCGCTATCGTGGATCGCCAACAGGGTTACCATTTGTGGTAATGTCAGGGCGATCTCTGGGCGTGTGAGCGTCTGGATGGCCTGTTTTTGCCCCTGCCACGTCAGATCGCGGAAAATGCGATCGAGTGCTTCAATGCGACCCAATTGGACTGTTCGCTGGGTCATGGGAGCCTCCAAACAATAAAAAGTTAATGCATTTGACATATCCTAACGCAGAAGTATACACCTGTCAATATATCTACGTCATTTTTACTACTGAGAAAATTGTGCTGGCGTTGTATATTCGCCCTGCGCCCAAAAAAGTTTACGCCTAACTTCATGAAAATACTACAGGGTTTGAAAAAAGCTTTACGCTTATGTCAGAACAATAGCATAAGCTAGTTGACATGTATGCTAGAATACGCGCAGACTACATTGAAGGAATGTCAGGAAAAGCGCCTCTCAGTGTGCAGAATGAGCGGAACCCAGAGAGCAGTACGTGATGAATTGCGCCGAAGCCCGTCTTCTCCTTGATCGTGGGATCACTCCTGGCTCTACGCCACCTGAGCGCGCCGCCCTCGGATTTCACCTGGCTGGCTGTGCCGAATGCCGCGCTTATCGTGCAGCAAGCGAACATGATCTTCTCCAATCGCTGCTGCTTCAGTCGCACCCTGCGCCTGCGCCGAAGCGACCCGACTCAGTGCATGCCCACGCGCCCGTAAGCCCTCAGGTTGCAGCGACACCGCCACGCCAACGCCGCAAGCTGCGTACAGTAGCAGCGCATGCAATGTGGTATATTGGCCTGAGCGCCCTTGCAGCGTTGGCGCTCCTAGTGGTTGGTACGGTGGGTTGGGCATTGCTTACAGGCATGCAAATTCACCGAAATGTTCAGGCGATGATAATCCCTACAGTCACACCGCCGCCGACGTTTCTACCTGCTACTGCTACATCGCTCCCCCCAACGACTATAATAGCGCCTACCAGTGTTCCAGCTACGTTTACACCATTGCCACCGACTGCTTCGCCAGTACCAACAGCACTACCAGCTACGCCTACGCCTAACGCGCCACCGGCGCGCGCGCCAGTGACGGTGTTATTACTGGGGAGCGATCAGCGGCCCGATGAGGCCGATCCGGCGCGTACCGATGCAATAATCGTAGCGCGTATCGATCCCCAGCGCCAGCGGGTAGCGCTGCTTTCGTTGCCGCGCGACTTATGGGTGACCATCCCAGGGTATGGCGAAACCCGAATCAATGCTGCCCATGTATGGGGGGAAATCTATAAAGATCCAGCGGGCGGTATCGGGTTAGCACAAAAAACCGTGAGCAACTTACTCAATATTCCAATCGATTACACGGTGTATATTAACTTCCAGGGCTTTATTGGCGCGATTGATGCTCTGGGTGGCGTACCCGTCGATGTCGAAAAAGAACTCTACGACGATCATTTCCCGACGATGGATTATGGCTACACAGTGGCGCATTTCCTGCCGGGCCGCCAGCAGATGGATGGCGAAACCGCGCTCATGTACAGCCGTATTCGCCACCCCGACAGTGATTTTGCGCGTATGCGCCGGCAGCAGGCAGTGCTAATAGGGGTACTTACCAGCCTACGCGAGCATAATGTGCTCCAAAATCTTCAGCAGCTGGAAGATGTAACCAGTGCCCTGCGCGACTATGTGAAAACCGATCTCCCCGAAGAACGTATCCTGGGGTTCACCTGGGCTTTACGCAACGTACAGATGACACAGATCGAACACTATTTTCTTGATGTTGACATGATTACTTTTGGTGTTGGCGATGATCGCTGGGCAGAAGTAGCCCAGCCTGATGCCTTAGAGCAACTTGCTCAACAACTTTTGGGCGAATAACTGATTTTCAATTATTTACGCTTATTCAACAGAACAGTGTCGATTTTGTAAACGAAATCGACACTGTTTTTATTGCTACACCGCTCAATAATCAGGGTTTTAGCGCATTGGAATGCTTTATGTTTATATATATTGACAGAAAGTGAAAAATACATTAGTATGGCTTACATCGTACCCATGTGTTAGTACCATTTACTTGCGAGCGGCAATAATTCTTTCGGGTTGCGCGCAAGTGCAGGGAGAGCATAGCGGGATAATGCTCTGTTACGGCTGTGCCATAAGAGCATCGATGCGGGCGTTCGCTCACCGCTTCTGTGCCCGTGGTATCAGCGAACGTCTTAATGAATTGAAAAATTGTCATTTTATTATGGCAATTTTCCAACTGTCATTTTCAGAATGGATTGCGTACTGTAAGGTTCTTTTGCCGCATTGTAATGCGGAACAGTGTACGAAACAATGAAGGTTCTCTGAAAGTTTGCTGATTGTTTGCAGATTTTAACGTTTCATGATACACTCGCGCGCAATCCCAATGGTTCAACCTTTGAACACAAGCCTCGTCGCTGTTGATGTGTGCTTAAGCGATCTAGCTTGCATAGTTTGCTTGTGCCAAAGGTCTGAGAGTGAGGAGTCGCTCCATGCTTGAGCATAGTCGCCTGCCACGGTCGTCACCTGAATCGGGTGATTTGTACCAGTTACAGCAACGTGCTAACCGGCAACGTCAGCGATACCGTCGCCCATCGCAGTCGTTCGTGGCCCAGCAGCAGTTACGCAATACGATCGGTTCTCCTCTTAAATCCCTTTCCCGTCTCCCCGCCCGGTTCTTGCTCCACACGGTTGTGGCCCTCGTATTGCCGATTGCAGTGCTGCTCAGCCAGTTTCAAACCACCACGGTGCCGCTGCCAGCTAGCCAGCTTGCGCTGCCGCCCGTGAATGGCGATATTGTTGCCCCTGTTGCACCCATAAGCCTCGATGCGCAAACCGTTGAGGGCGATGCGCCGCTTGAGGATAATGGCGATATTCCTGTGCCGCTATCGCTGGTTTCGCGCACCGAGGCCTTGGCCCCGGTGGTTGTGAACGCGACGATTGCAGGCGAACGAATTAATTTGCGCAATGGCCCAAGCACGCAATACGACGCGGTTGGGCGCATTTCGGGTGGTACCCCGGTGCAGGTTATTGGCCGCTACCACGATAGCAACTGGTTCCAGGTGCGCGAGCGCGCGGGCAAGCCAGTATACTGGGTAGCAGGTGAGCTGTTGAATTTGCCTGACGGCAGTGCCGATACATTGTTTGAGGTTCAGGCCGATCAGATTCTGCCGCCGCCGCCACCCAAGGTTGCGACTGTCAACGAGACGGGCTTGCAACTGCGCGATGGCCCGGGCACGAACTATGTCTCGATGGCGAAGCTCGATGCCGGTGCCCAGCTTGATCTGCTCGAACGTTACCAGGATTGGTTCCATGTTGGTATTCCCGGTGGCACAGATGGCTGGGTCAAGGGCAATTTTCTCGGTATTCAGCCGGGCGTAGTTGAGCGCCTGCTGGCCGCGGAAGCGGTGCCCGATCCGAATCCTGCGCTGGTTGGCTTGATCGCTGAGGATGCGGTGAATCTGCGCAAAGGCCCCGATTCAAAGTACCAGAAGATTGGTGGCGTGAATGCTGGCCTGCGGGTTGATCTGGTTGGTAAGTACAACGATTGGTTCCAGATTAAGCTCGGTGATGGCACCAAGGCCTGGATCTTCAACGATTTCCTGAATGTGACTGAACGCGTGATTCGACGTGTGCCGCTATCGAAGGATTTCCCAGCGTTGCCGGTAACCGCGCGGGCGCGGGCAGCGAGCGGCGGCAGATCGGTCGATGTTTCGAATATTCCAGCCAGCGGCGATGTAGCCAGCTATGCGATCCAGTTCACTGGCTCGCGCTATGTCTATGGTGGTGCCAGCCCGCGCGGCTTCGATTGCAGCGGCCTGACGAGCTATGTCTATGGTAAGTTTGGTGTCAGTTTACCGCACAGTGCTGCCGGGCAGTTCAGTACGCGCTATGGCGCGGCCATCAGTTCGATGGATAACCTGAAGGCGGGCGATCTGGTGTTCTTCGCAGGTACCGCTGGGCATCGCGGTATCAGCCACGTGGGTATTTATATTGGTGGCGGCCGCATCGTGCATGCAATGACACCACGCTTTGGCGTGCAGGTTTCAAACCTGTACGATGACTACTGGGTGCGGCACTATGCTGGTGCTATTCGTCCGAACCGCTAATACGCTCATACGACCCTGAAATGGAGCCGATGGTATTTCACCATCGGCTTCTTTTTTTGCCCAGGTATATATGCGAGTGGAAGTGCAACGTATTCTCATTCGAGCGCCAGCCGCGCCTCAGCAAGGGTCTTACCGGGCAATGCTATAATCAGATACTTACCTACGATATGAGTTTGCAGGGAATACATTCGCTCATTCAATCCATACAAGGAAGGATGTATTGTGAAAGGATTAGTTCTGAGTGGGGGCAAGGGCACACGCTTACGCCCGATTACCTACACCAGCGCCAAGCAATTGGTGCCGGTAGCGAATAAGCCCGTGCTGTTTCGCGTCATCGAGGCGATCCGCGACGCGGGCATCGACGAGATTGGCATTGTGATTGGCGATACCGGTGCCGAAGTGCGTGAGGCAGTGGGCGATGGACGGCGCTGGGGTGTGCACATTGAATATATACCGCAAGATGCGCCGCTGGGCCTAGCGCATGCCGTGAAGATATCGCGCGATTTTATTGGCGACGAGCGCTTTGTGATGTTTCTCGGCGATAACTGCATTCAGGGCGGTATTTCATCGCTTATCGAGCAGTTTGGGCACAGTAGCTACAATGCGCAAATTGTGCTGAAGCAGGTGCCGAATCCGCAGCAATATGGCGTGGCCGAATTGGATGCGCAAGGGCGCATTCTACGGCTTACCGAAAAGCCGCGCACGCCCCGCTCGAACCTTGCGCTGGTGGGGATTTACCTGTTTGATCAGAGCATCTGGCAGGCGGTCGATTCGATTAAGCCATCGTGGCGCGGCGAGCTTGAGATTACCGACGCGATCCAGTGGCTGGTAGAGCACGACAAGCAGGTGTACCCATATGTGCACGAGGGCTGGTGGATCGATACTGGTAAAAAAGACGATATGCTCGAAGCGAACCGGCTTATTCTTGAAGAAACGCCGGCTGCCAACGAAGGCTATGTCGATCGCGATTCACAGCTGATTGGCAAAGTGATAATTGAGAAAGGGGCCGAGATTATTAATAGCACGATTCGCGGCCCGGCGATTATTGGTGAGCATACCCGGATTGTGAACGCCTATGTTGGCCCGTTCACCTCGGTGTATCACCACTGCACTATCGAGAATAGCGAGATCGAGCATTCAATTGTGCTAGAGCATAGTACGATTCGTGAGCTGCCGCACCGCCTGGAGGATAGCCTGATTGGGCGGTATGTTGAGGTGAACCGCTCGCCGTTTAAGCCGCGCGCCTACCGGCTAGTGCTGGGCGACCATAGCACGGTTGGGGTGTTATGAGGAGTGGTGGGAAGGGGTGCGCAGCTTGATTCTGGCCCCTTCCCACTGGCATATGCTTATAGTTCGCCGTTCCCCCGGCGGTCGTATTGCAGCTCCGAGATACGCATGAGCTTATCCCAGCGGTGATGGCTCTCGATGAAGCGCATGGTACCCGATGCCAGGCGCATAACCACCGAGTGGGTGCGCGCGCCGCCGCCAAAGTAGCGCACGCCGCGGAGGAATTCGCCATCGGTCAGGCCAGTGGCGGCGAAGTAGACCTGCTCGCCCTGCACCAGATCGTTCGTGGTGTAGATTTTACTGAGATCAAGCTTTTGGGTTTGTGCCAGGGCGCGCTCTTCGTCGTTGCGGGGCCAGAGTTTACACTGAATTTCGCCGCCTACGCATTTGAGCGCACAGGCGGTGATTACGGCCTCGGGCGCGCCGCCAATGCCCATCAGGATATCGGCTGGCGGGTCGTCGATTGCGGTCATCACACCCGCCGAGACATCGCCGTGCAGAATCATTTTGATGCGGGCGCCGGTTTCGCGGATCTGGCGGATAAGATCCTTGTGGCGTGGCCGATCGAGCACCACCACCGTCACATCCTCAATCTGCTTCTTGAGCGCCTTGGCGACGCTACGAATATTGTCGGCGACTGAGGCATTAATGTCGATTGCGCCGCGCGCGGCCTCGCCAACCGCCAGCTTATCCATGTACGCAATGCCCGACCAATTGTAGAGTGTGCCACGCTCGGCGATTGCTACTACCGCAATTGCGCCGGGCATACCTTCAGCCAGCAGCGTGGTTCCTTCTACCGGATCTACGGCAATATCAACGGCTGGCCCCTTACCACTGCCCACGCGTTCGCCGGTGTAGAGCATTGGCGCTTCGTCTTTTTCGCCTTCGCCAATCACAACAATGCCCTCCATCGACACACTCTCTAGCGTGTAGCGCATGGCATCAACGGCGGCCTGATCGGCGGCGATTTTGTCGCCGCGCCCCATGAAGCGGGCCGCACGCAGCGCTGCCGCTTCAGTACAACGAACAAGATCCATTCCCAGGTTATGTTGGAGTCGCATCGGCACTACCTCCTTGTAGACCGCTTCAACACGCACCGCGTACCCAAGCCATAAGCCACCAGAACGCCGTATGATTGTAGCATACCTGGGTTATACGCTTTGCGCTTGCAGAAGCATAGGAAAAATGGTACAACGTCGGCGGCACGGTATTCACCGATGTTGCGAGTAAGCATATACTACCTGGGGTGAGTTACAGACGATGAGCAATAGGCAGCTAGCTAATGTAGTGGTGGTTTTGCAGCATCCGCGCAAGCTGGTGAACATTGCTGGGGCCGTGCGCGCCATGAAGAATATGGGATTACACCAGCTACGGCTAGTTCAGCCCGCCGAGTACAATCCATATGAAATTGAGGGTATTGCGCATCGCAGCGCCGATGTGCTGGCGCGAACTGCGCTTTACGACACACTCGACGCCGCGCTCGCCGACGCGATCTATGTGGTTGGCACGACTGCCCGCCTGCGCGAGGCTGGCCCGCCGGTGGTTACACCCCGGGGCGTTGCCCCTGAGCTGCTTGCATATGCCGCTACTGGCCCGGTGGCGCTGCTGTTTGGCCCCGAAGATAATGGCCTGAGCAACGACGAGCTTGATCGTTGCCATGCGCGCCTTGTCATTCCTACCGACCCAACCTACCCCTCGCTAAACCTGGCGCAGGCGGTGTTGCTGGTGGCCTATGAGCTGCGTATGGCTGCTGACGGGCCGTTACCCGCGCGGAATTCCACTGCGCGCCCAGCTGAGGTGGCCCAGCTTGAAGAGCTGTTTGGCACGATTGAGCGGGCGCTATGGGGTGTTGAGTTTTTTAAGGCGCACCAGGCGGCAGGCATTCTGCGAACGTTGCGCAGCCTGACGCACCGGGCGATGCCGAGCGTGCGCGAGGCAGGCTTGCTCAAAGCCATGGCAATGGAAACGCTCAATTTCTTGCGCCGCAGAGGTATCGAGCCAGGCGCGCCGCCCGACAGCATGTAACCAATGCTGCACACGCGCTATACTTGATGGTAGAAGGAGCATACTGTGGCCCCACGCTTTTCGCGCCCGCGCCTCGTCGATGCGAACGACACGCAGTATCGTGCATTTGTGCACCAGATCATGATTGGGAAAGACAACCAGCGGCCGATGCGCCCGCCGCGTGCGCGTGAACTGTTTGGCGCCGAGGCCGAGTCGGCATTGCGCGATTGGCTGGCGCAGCGCCTTACCCTCTCCGAGCGACGCATTGTTGAATATTTCGAGCATCGCGGGCGCTCGGCAATTAAGAAATATCGTGAACTCGACGCAGTCGTCATTCCCGACCAGAAATCGATTCAGATCTTCGAGATTAAAGCTAGCCAGAAGGCTACCAGTGTGCGCCGTGCCGCCCAGCAGCTGCGTGATACGCGAACTATTCTCAGTATGCTGTTCTTTCGGGTGTACACAACGATTTTGCTGGTAGATACAGGCATACCCGATGCTGCTGCCGTCGCTGAGCTGATGGCGCAGGAAGATGCGCCCTCGCTGTCGCCACCTACGCTCGATGAGGTGCTGGCGTTGCTGCCGCAGGTACAGTTGGTAGCCACCCTCGATGAGCGTTCTGCCGACCCGAATAGTGTGAGCCTGCTACGCTTCAGCGTCGACGATATTATTGCGCTGGCGGGTGAAGAACATTTGCACCTGGATTGGGATGCGGAAGAAGCTGAGGAGGAGGCGGAGCTGCTTGCCGAGGAAAAGCCGGGTTTTGCCTACACTACGGGCGAAACCAATAGCGCCGACGACGATGATGATAACCCGCTTGCGGCGGCGCTGCGCAAGGCCATGGGTGGGAAGCATTAGCGCGGTTGCCTTTGCTGCACCATATGATCATTCATTGCAGGAATAGGAAGGGCATCAGCACGCACAACCGCGCCTGCTGCTAGCTAGCGTGGATTCTACCTCACCCGCACGGTATCTTGCCCCTGATGCTCGGCATAGCCGGTAAGCTCGACATAGCCATCGCCGCTTACTGCTTGCCCATTGGCACTGCCGGTGATCTGTACTGCCCCTTCCCAATATACCGTTGCCAGACGCAGTTCCTGGTCGGGTTGGTAGGGTGTTATCGTGAGGTCGAGGTTGGCCGAGGGCACCTGCATACGCCAGCCGCTCGGGTAGGTCGCGCCGCTCTGTGGGCTAGGCCAGGTATTTGTCACAGTAAGGCGCATATCGTCGCGATGAATTGTGGAAGTGCTGCCGTCGGCGGCAACCAGTGTGCCACTGCTATACGTATCGGCGTTGCCATCTTTGTCGCGCAGCTGGTAATACATCAGGTCGCGCCCATCGCTCAGCTGCAGCGCAAACCAATCCCAACCGGCGATATTCTGCGCCAGCGAGCTGGTGCTCCACTCGCGATCCATCCAGCTCAGTCCGGTCACGGCAAAGCGCTCGCCATTTACCGTAACGCTCCCGCTTGTGGGCATCCGCGTCAGCGAGTAGTAGTACGACGCATTGCCCGGCTCGGCGCTCTTCTGGCTCAGCCCCTGATTGCCCTGAAGCACCACTGGCTTACCGCCCTCTAATGTCAGATCGATGGCCGCCGCGCCCTGGGCCGCGCGCAAGAGCATGGGAAATGTTGCGGTACCAGTGCCTGTGGCACCCCAATCATCGAGCCAGACCCGAAACGGCTCGCTCTGCGCACCAGCCAGCCCGGCAGCATTCCGGCTGAAACGGTCGAACGCGTAGAACTGCCTGGCGGTAATATCACTCAGCGCGAAGTGTGCCATATAAATATTCGTTGTGCCCCAGTCGGAAGGCCGTGCACTCGGTTGTGAAGCCAGACCGAAGCGAAAAAAAGTCAGCTGAAAGCCAAAATGCCGGCCGTTTGCTGTGTCGAGGTTACCGGTGTAATACCACCACTCGGTAGCAAAATCCTGGTGTGGCCCATGATCTTGTGGAAACACGAATGGGTGTGGCGCAGTGGCGCGCGCGAAACCGGTTCCGGCTGTAGTGGACAACACATCGATTGCTGAAATTTGCCCGCTGGTAGTAGGGCTGGCGGCACCGATGCTACAGGCTGCCAGCAACAGCGCCGCAATTATGAATGCGATGATGCGGGCAGCACAGTGCTTGCGCTGGCAGATTATGTGGAGTGAGCGCATTAAACTATTCCTACTACCTAACCCGATCGTCGCGAAGCGGGTTGTACCCAGATTGATTGATGGCATCAGTAAACCCTACCACAGAGTACGCTACTGCGCCAATTGAGGATGCGCATAATGATGACAGATCGGCTATCGTGCTGTCATCTTGCCGTAATCTCAACTGCTGCTTTGGCTGTAGCCAGAAAACGTTCTACTTTATGGGAAAAGTAAATACTATTCACAAAAATCTAAATATTTAGCCCGATTACATGTCAGGGAGCGCCTATACGTTATGGGGATGGGTTGTTGGGATGGGTAGTGACATGGCGCCTCCCTGGGTTAGTACCGAGCGCATGGTTTTGGGGCGATGTAGGGTATTCCGGTAGCCTTCGGTGGGCGGCGATACGCGCCTCAAAGTAAAGGAGGTTCTTCGAGGCAAACTACGTTGGAAATTTTGTTATTACTTTATTGCATTTTCTTACGCATTACAATCAAGGAAACATCATGGCACACCGAAGCGATACCAAGCTCGCTGCCACGATATTGAGCCAGGCATCAGCCTGGCCGTCGCTTGCTACAAATTCCATCGTTGCGCTTATCCCCGCCCATAACGAAGAGCGCTTCATTGGTAGCCTGATTTTAACGGTGCAAGCGCATGTCGACCAGGTAGTTGTAGTTGATGATGGTTCAGCTGACCAGACTTCCCATATCGCGCAGCGCGCCGGGGCGCTGGTATTGCGCCACGAGGTGAACCAGGGAAAAGCCGCTGCCGTCAATACTGGCTTCAACTATTTGCGTCGGCTTGATCTAGCTGCGGTGGTGATGCTCGATGGTGATGGCCAACACTCAGCCGACGATATCCCCTCTATACTGGCTCCAATCCTTGAGAACCACGCTGATATTGTAGTAGGCTCGCGCTTTCTTACTGTGAAGAGCGATATTCCCGCCTACCGCCAGGTTGGGCAGCATAGCCTGACCCTATTAACCAACCTTGCCTCAGGCACCCGTATAAGCGATTCGCAGAGCGGCTACCGTGCGTTTTCGGCCCGCGCAATTGATGCCCTGGTGTTTGGGCAGGGCGGCTTTTCGCTTGAGTCAGAAATGCAATTTCTAGTGAATGAGCATCGGCTGCGAGTTGTGGAAGTGCCGATTAAAGTACTGTATGCCGAGCCAGCCAAGCGCAATCCGGTATCGCACGGCATGCAGGTGGTGAACGCGATTTTGCAGCTGATTGGGCAGACGCGGCCGCTGTTGTTTTTTAGTATTACCGGGTTAAGCGTACTCTCGATTGGGGTAGGGCTTGGCCTCAATGTTGTAAATATATTTATTAAAACACGCGAGCTGGCGATTGGGTATGCTCTGATTACTGTGATGTTGAGCATTATTGGTATGCTTCTTTTTTTCGTCGGAATTATTTTACATTCCACACGCGGCATATTGCTTGAATCGCATAAGCGGCTAGTCGATCGCATAGGCACATTATCGGCGAATACAAACACTGAACCACAGCCAACACTCTACGATCAAACACCAATGCCTATTGTGACACTGACGCGCCGACGGGTAGATAAGTAACGAATGATTACTACTATGAGGCTTCCTCGCATAACCATTATTACGCCTTCATTGAACCAGGGTGCGTTTATTGAACAGACGATCGTATCGGTACTTGGGCAGGGTTATCCCGATTTGGAGTATATGGTGATCGATGGTGGCTCGACCGATAACACGCTGGATGTTTTGCGGCGCTACGCGGGCCAGATCGATTGGCGCAGCGAGCCTGATCGCGGGCAATCGGATGCGATCAACAAAGGGTTGCAGCGGGCAACTGGCGATATTGTCGCCTTTCTCAACTCCGATGATCTCTATGAGCCGATGGCGCTGCACACAGTCGGCACGTTTTTCGCGCAGCATCCTCGGGTGGCCTGGGCTACTGGCAAGTGCCGCATTATCGATGCCCGTGGGGCAGAAACCCGCAAAGCGATTACCGCCTATAAAAACGCCTGGCTGTATTTGAACAGTACCAGCGCGCTCCACGTGCTGAATTACATTTCGCAACCTGCAACGTTTTGGCGACGGCAAGTTATCGATCAGGTTGGTGGGCTGAATGAGGATTTGCACTACGCGCTTGATTACGAATATTGGCTGCGCATGAGCCAGCATTCCAGGCCAGGGGTAATTAAGCGCTACCTGTCTGCCTTCCGCGTCCATAGCGACTCGAAAGGCGGCACGGCAACCGCTATGCAGTTTGCGGAAGAGCTGGCAATTGCGCGTGCTTATACCGGCTCGCGGTTGCTACGCGGGCTGCACCGCATCCATGGTGCCATGATTGTTGAGCTATATACGCAAATGAGGAAGCAACGATGGGCATTGTTTCGCTCAAGCGCCGAAACAGCGCGCGCATTATCGGGGCGATTGCGCTAGCACGCCAGAGCCTGGATATGCCCTGGGCGGCGCGCAATGAATTACGGCGCTGGCTGGCCCTGCCGTATATTCGCCTGATGTTCGCGCGGTATGGGCTGCGGTGGGGGCCGGGCTGGCGGGTATATGGTATGCCGATCATTCAGCGCTTTCGTGGCAGCACCATTGCTTTAGACGACGGGATTGAACTTCGGTCGTGGCGCTCGTCCAACCCACTGGTGCCATATCATCCGGTGGTGCTTGCAACGCGCACGGCGCAGGCCACCATACACATTGGGCGCGATACGAAAATGAGCGGCACAACGATTGTCGCTGCCGAGCGGGTTGTGATTGGCGAACGCGTGCTGATTGGCGCAAATGCTACCCTTGCCGACACCGATTTTCATCCGCTGGCACCGCTGGCGCGGCAACGCGACATATTAGCAGGCGAGCATGCGCCAATTTACATCGAAAATGATGTTTTCATTGGCATGCATAGTTTAATTCTCAAAGGGGTACGCATCGGGGCGGGCAGCGTGGTTGGTGCAGGCAGTGTTGTAACGCACGATGTACCTGCTAGAGCCGTGGTAGCTGGTAACCCGGCGCGCGTCGTGCGGCAGCTCCAAGAAGAGTGTGGCGTATTGTGTTGATATCAGACTATTTAATCATTCCCCGCAGCGCTGACCATACGCTTGCAGTGCAGGATTACCCGCTCGTTTCGTTTTGTATCCCAACCAAAAATCGCGAGCGAACAATTGCGGCGTGTTTGTCCAGCATTCGGGCGCAATTGTACCCGCGGTTTGAGATTGTGGTAGTCGACAATGGCTCAACCGATCGCACGGTTGCGATTGCGCGCCAGTATGCCGATGTTGTGACCAGTTGCCCTGGCCCGCTTGGCGCGGTACGCCAGTGCTCGATCGATGCGAGTAGGGGAAGTATTGTCGCGCTGATTGATGATGATATTCAGCTTCCGCATGCGGGCTGGCTGATGCACGCGGTCGCTGCTTTCCAGCTCGATCCACGCGCGAGCACCGTCTGGCCTGTGCTCATACCGCCGCCACAGGCCAGCTGGGTAACACGCTGCTTCTTTGATCTGAATGAGGCGATCTTTCTGGCGCGGCGCGAGCGCCCGACAGCCGTGTTTGGCGGCGGCAACTCGCTTTTTTTACGCCAGGCGATCGCAGCGATCGGTGGGTTTAATGTGCAAATTGGGTTTGGCGAAGATTTTGACCTGGCTGCGCGGCTTAAAACCGCTGGCTATCGCGTTATTCTGCATACCGATCCATTAATCCACGACACGATGTATTCGTTGGGCGAAATTTACCGCAAACAGCAGTGGGGCGCGGCGGCTATTCGCCAGCATGGCGCTGCGCTGCTGGCACAATCGTACAACGATGCGGCATACGAGCAGTTTCTGGTTGGGCTTAAGGCTATGGTTAATGGCCTTGTGTTTGAACATAAACCCTGGTGGTTGACGTACCCGCTCCTGGTAACAGCGAAAACTGTACCATATGCCCAGGCGATTGTGATGCGCGAGCTGAGCTTACGCACAAGGCGGCAGCGATGAACCTGTTCGGTGGTGCCTCAGTTGGTCAGCCGCTGCGTGTACCGCGGGTGACACAAGAATTCTTCCCGGTCGTTTCTGGCCCGGCGAACCAGGCGCTAGCGATTTCGCGCGAGCTAGAATGGCGCGGAATTGTATCACCGATCTTGACGACAACCGCCGGGGAGCCGACCACGCCGCTTGAGGGTGTTACGGTGCATCGTTTCCAGCCTATGGTGGCGGCACCCAACTTTCGGCCTTCGCTGCCCCTGCAGCGCATGCTGCTGCATATGCCTGCAACCCTGTTTCATGTTCATGGTTGGCGTAACCCCGTGTCGGATGGCGCGATCCTTGCGGCATGGCAGCGCGGTATTCCACTGGTGGTGCAGGCGCACGGTGTTGCCTATGGGTATCGGTATTCGAGCGAGGCGCTGCCGCTGCGTACAGTGCGCCAAGCTTACGATGCGCTCATGCGCCCAGTTGTTACGCGCGCTGCCGCACTGGCGATAGCTGGCACGCAGCTTGAAGCCGAAGAATTACGCATGTATGGATTCCCAGACGACAAGATTGTGGTTATTCCAGTTGGCGTCGATGAGCACTTTTTTTCCATGCCTTGCCCTGCTCACATGCACAACGATGCGGCGTTTACCTTGCTGACGGTGGGGCGATTAGGCCCGCGCCGCAATGTTGAGCAAATTATTCGCGCGTTAGCACTGCTGCGCGCCTGGGGTATTCCAGCACATCTGCGGGTTGTTGGCCCCGAGGTGCGCCTGGCAGCGGGGGAAGTAGCAGGGTACCGACAGCAGCTCGAAGCACTGGCTCACCGGCTGGGTGTAGCTCACGCAGTTACGTTTACCGGCCCATTGCACGGCCAGGCCCTACATGATGAATATCGGGCAGCCGATGTGTTTGTATATACCACGCTCTACGAGAACTTTGGGCAGCCAATGGCCGAGGCGGCGGCGAGCGGGCTGCCACTCGTAGCGACGCCGACCGGGGTGGCACCGGAGCTTGTGGGCAACGATGCTGGTTTTCTGGTGCCCTTTCACGATGCTATTGCCACCGCAACTGCGCTGCAAACACTCTACCTATCTCCTGAGCATTACGAAAGGTGCCGGCTAACGGCCCAGCACCGCACCGCGCGTGAATTTCGCTGGGCTACGATTGGGCAGCGCTATTGCCAGTTATATACCGAGATAACCGAACGCAACAAACCGAAAGCACTGTGTTATGGCTAGAAGCATCGTTGTAGCACCTCAATCGACACAAGCATGCTCAAAGCGCAAGAGTAAGGGGCACTACCTGCTGCTATTTGGTATTGCCGTTACTTTCTGCACGCTCTCATACTCGGCCTGGATGTTTCGTGACTACCTTCTCGACGATACATTTATCCATCTGCGGTACGCAAAAAACTATCTTGCAACTGGTTCGTTCTCATATAACCTCGGGCAGCCGAGCTTTGGCACGTCGGCACCACTCTATACACTATTGCTTGCTGCCATAGGTCACTATATTCCCCTCACGAGCTGGCCTGTTATGGCGAAGGGCATGAGCATTGCGCTGCAATTCCTGTCGATTATTGTGTTTCTATCGCTGGTGATCTCGCCTGTGAAGACGCGCCGCGCGCCGACGATGCCTGCATATATCGTTGGGGTATCAATCGCAGCGCTTATGTTGGCCGTTCCCTCAACCTCACGCTGGCTGCAAGATGGCATGGAAACATCGCTTGCCGTATGTTGCACCCTGGCCGCCATGGTAGCCCTACGCGCCTGGGTAGCGGCGCGCGTACAGCAGCCAGGGCCTATGCTAATGCTCATGGCCGGGCTGATTGCACTGGTGGGCGTTATTCGTGTTGATTTATTGCCAATTTCGGTGGCAATGCTTGTGCTTGCCCTGCTTGGCACGCCCCGTTATAAGCTGCAGACCCTTATCTGTACGATTGTTTTTCTGATGATTGGCTATGTGGCGATCTTCGCTGTCACCGGCGCGGTCATTCCCGATAGCGCCATCGCCAAGCGTACTGGTATGTTTACCCCCGGCTGGGTGGTCGATTTTGTTACAGCGATGCTGGCGGTTAGCCCGCTATGGCTGGGTGCACCGGTGCTGTTACTTGTATCGCTTGGGTATCGGCTGGTTGCTCGGCCCATACTGTACCAACATGTTATTCCACTCCTTTGTGGCCTCGTTCCTATGGGTGTAACGATTGTATGGGGAACGGCGGCCGGGCAATTTGTGCATGGGGCGCGCTATTTTCTACCAGCACTCATATTTGCGTGGGCGGTGCTGGTGTGCTACGCACCCGATTTGTTGGCCTTCCCCACCGCCTCGCGCGCGGGTAAGGTGCAGGCGCTGCTGCTGATGCTTACGGTAGTCGCGGCGCTTATCCATATCGGGATGAGCTACCCAGCCTTATCGTTGGTGCGCCAACAAGACAGTTTACAGATCGACCAGCGCCAGCGTTGGCCCACGATGGTTGTTGCCGCGCATGATATTGGGCAGATTGGCTGGTATACCAACGCGCGCATGCTCGATCTTGCTGGCCTGGTGAACGGGCGGATGCTGGCCCAAACGCCCTACCCCGAGCGGTTGTGTGTGGCCGCCCGCACCATGGGCTACCCCGATGCCTTTGTGCTCACCGAGGCGCAATCGCAACCCTGGCGTAAGGGTAATACGAACTGGTTTGAAGTGACATGCAGTGCTGGAAATACGGCGCGTTACATAAAAACGGACGCGCCAATGATGAAACATTATGATCTCGATCAAGTTCGCGAGTGGCAGCTCTGGCTCAGGGAGGGGCAGTAAATGAAAATTGAGCATACTCATCAACCTGGGAGGCTGCCACGCTTGCTTCGGAACAGGATTACTTCGGGCAGAGTAGAAGCATTGCCAGTCGCCCAAGCTCCCTTTGCGCGTACCACGGGGCGTATACACGCACGTTCGCCATTTTCTTCTAAGGTGATCTTCGTCGCATTGCTCATTGGGATGTTCGGCATTACATTTCGCAGTGTTGCGCTGATGCAGTATTCCGCACTGCCAACCGGGTTTGATGGATCGATCGTCTTCCGGCAGAAATATTTGCTCGAACATTTTCATTTTCTGGTCGATCGCCTGGAAACCTTTTCATATTGGAGCGGCGGCGTCAATACCGAGCTGGGTTTTTACCTCATGGAGCTGATTAACGCTGCAGTGTTGCAAATAAGCGCCTGGACAACCTTATCGCCGAAATTGCTGCATCAGTTCATTCTTACCACTGCCCTGCTTACGCTTTCGCTCTACCTCTTGTTGCGCGGAAGCACGCGCAAGCTAACAGCGGGCGATGTAGCCGTTGTTGCTGGTCTGGTGACGCTGGGCAGCCCAGTGGTAATTAACTTTCTCACCGGCTGGAATGTTGCGTATGCCTGGTTATTGCTGCTGTGCGCGGCGATTGTGGCTACCAGCAACCTGGCCCCAGCCTGGCGATTGGGGCTTACGATTGCGATGGCAGTAATTGCCCCGCCCTTGTATCATACATTTGGGTTTCTCTTCACCGCGTTTATTGTCTTTCTCTGGGCGTTGGGGAAGCTTGTAGGGTTTCGCCATATTGTGGCCTCGCCGATACCGGTGCTGGTGTGCTACTTTGCGTACCAAATCTATGTGAGTGTGCAATTCTTTGGCGAACTAGCCAAGGGTATTGCCGATGTTCTGACGCTTGAATTTCTTCATCGTGAGCAAAACACCCCGGATATTGCCAGCGCTTCGGCTGGGCCGCTCGATCTGCGGTATTTCCACTTGCTCTTATTTTCACTGCTAGCCATTCCTGTAGCAGTTGCGATGTTTCGGTATGCCACCGTGCTGTATGCGCGTGCAAAGAAAAAAACCATTGGGTATTCGGCTGATGAAATCAAATATCTCACAGTGATTACGGCAATGAGCATGGCGATTGTGTTTTTTGCGGTGATGTTTGGTACAAAATCAGGGTTTGGTTTTTTGGTAAACCGTGGAACGATGTATATGAGCATTCCAGCAGTGCTAGCTATCAGCACCGAGCTGCGCTATCGCCCGGCACACTATCGCTATGTCTACCCACTCACCATAATCGTCATTGGTATGAGCCTGTTCTCTTTCTGGGTGCAATCGTCGACGGTGTATGCCACGAACTATGCTACTAATGTTGAAGTTGAAGGCTATACCTGGTTGAAAGCGCATTTGTCTGAGCAGGATGTCGTATTCACCGATTTCAGGCTCTCGGGCCTTTTCATTGCCGATGGGCATTTCCGCGTCGTTGGGGTAACGGGCCAGCGCGGCGAAAATACGCCCCAGTTGCTCGACAATATTTATTATCAGAGCACGCCAGCTTCGATTACCGCCGCAATTGACCAGATTCGTACTGATCACGAAGCGCAGGCAGCCGATTACCTGTTTTTGTCGGCGTTGATGCAGGAAGATTACCCAGGCTTGAATGGTTTTGGTCGTATGTTCCCCGCCGCACCGGCGCGTTTTTTCGATGCGCTCAAGGCCAGCCCCGATTGGGAGCTTGTGTTCAGCAATTCGCAGTCTTTGATCTTTCACCGTAAAGGTAGCGCTACGGCGGCTGGAGTCCATCAGTGATCCATTTCAAGACGACACGCCCTAATCTATCTATAGCAAGCTTGCAGGCTCGGCTGAAAGCGAGCACGATCTCGCAGCATACTCTGCTGCTGTTGCTCAATAGCCTGGTGAATGGGCTAGGCGGTATTGGCTTCTGGTTCGTGGCTGCCCGGTTCTACTCGCCTGCAATTGTTGGTATCGCTACTGCAGGCACTTCCATGATCGTGCTGCTCGCAACGGTTAGCCAGTTTGGGTTAGGGATGGGCATGATACGTTATGCGAGTGCGCTTGGCCCGCGCCGACGGCAGTGGCTTGGTGCGATCTGGGGTACGACCGTGCTCGCGTCGGTGATTGCCGGGGGCCTGTTCGGGCAGCTCGCACCGCTGATTGCGCCGGGGCTGTTGCCACTTTTTCGCGCGCCGGTTGATGCAACGCTGTTCGTTGGCGCATGTATTACCTGGGCAATTTCGATACTTTTCGATAGTTACCTAGTGAGTCAGCGCCGCATGGATCTCATGGTTATCGATAATAGTTTGACTGCGCTCTGCCGCATTGTGCTGGTTGCTGCCGTGCCTCATGCGTCGGCGGCGATGCTGATCGCAGGTACGGGCCTGAGCGGGTTGGTTGGGGTGGTGGCGGTTTTACCCGCCTTATTGCGCCAACCGGCTGCTGCAAATGCACGCAGCGCTGCGCTGTCGTTTCGGGAATTTATGAGCTATTCCCTATGGAATTACTGGATTGCAATCACTAGTATGGTGACAACCCTCGCGCTGCCCTCGATCATCCTCAGCTTTACTGATGGCGTGCAAACGGCAGCCTACTATATGGCATGGTCGTTGTTCAGCGGCCTGACCATGGTACCATCGGCGCTTTCGCAGGTGCTGCTTGTCACGCGGGCGCATAGCGCTGCTGCCAGCGAAAGCACGCCACGTCCGCGGCAACGCCACGATCTGCTGATGCTTTTGCTGGCACTAGTTTTTATTCCGCTGGCGCTTGGGATTCTTGCTCTGCTTGGGAAAAGCTACTTTAGCTATGGCTGGCTGGTCGTGTTGATACTTGCGGTGGGCTATTGGCCGAATTATCGTGCGCTGCTGCTGCAAACGGAGATGCGCCTGGTCGGCTCGCAACAGGTGCTTGCTTTTATTTACACCGCCAGCTATGCCGCGACACTCGGGCTGAGCATTCCGCTACTTGTGGCGCTGGGCGCACCGGGTGCCGCGCTAGCCTGGGCGCTAGGCCAATGCTTGCTGTATGCACTGCTCACATGGGGTTTGCGCCGTTATCGTGCTGTACAGCCTACGTAGGGCGTTCGCCTACCCAAGCACATTCTTTACTTTTGCCTTCGGCAGAACGGTACGGTTTCATCGATGGTGTTCGGCTGTTGGCCCTCCGCGCCAACAGCCGAATATAAGAAACGGTTCGGTACTATGCTGCCACAGGCACTATGCCGAAAACGCAGGCACCGCGTAAGTCCTGTCAATGACAGGACTTACGTAGTGGGCGCTTTTCGCCTTTGGTAGAGCGGTACTTTATGGTTAAGGTGCATCGATTTTGGCGCTCTGCGCCAAAATCGATGCACAAAAGAAGGCAAGTACCATGCTGCCGCAGGCAGAATCGGTCAGCCATGCGGGCCACTACGTAAATCCTGTCATTGAGGGGTATTCGTTCATATGGAAATGAAAACAGAGTACTACAACTGGCACCAGCCAGATCAGACGCGCGGCGATATTCTGCGCGCTATTCGCAATGCTGAACAGGTTCTCGACCTGGGATGTGGCACCGGCTGGATCGTACAGGCGTGTCGGAGCGCGGGTATTGCAAGTGTGGGGCTTGATATTGATCTTCATGCCCTCCAACTTGCCCCGAATCCTGAGCCGCTCGTGTGTGGCTCGGTTACCGAGTTGCCCTTTGCCTGTGAAGCGTTCGATGCAGTCGTGGCGAAAGATATTCTTGAACACCTTCTCCATCCTGGGCAGGCTATCAAGGAGATCTGGCGCGTGCTGCGACCCAATGGTGTGCTGTGGATCTCAACCCCGCATGCGGGTAGTCGGCGCTTTTACGACGATTACACCCATGTTCGCCCTTTCACGCTTCAGTCGTTGCGCTCGCTGCTCGATGATTACGGCTTCACGCTACATACATTCTTCTATAGCGGCGCCTGGCCTGGAATGGGCTGGTTTTCGCGCCGCCGGGGGTACGATGGCATCGAACCAATTGTCAAGATGGCCGCACGTATGGGTTTACGCCGCGATAACATTCACGTTATCGCATTCAAACGATAGATGAAGGGCGTAGAACCATATGAGCGATAGGATTATTGTGTTATTGCCTGGCCTGGCAGCGCACGGCGGGATACAGCGTTTCAACCGCACCTTCTGCAAAGCGCTAACTGCCTATGCCAAGCAGCGCCACGCCGATATTGAGGTTATCACGCTCCATGATCCGCCGGGGTGGTACGACGAGCGCTACCTTCGGCAGCCGGTCACTGGGTGTAACGGGCGGCCATGGCAATTTGTGCGCCGCGTGCTTGCTGCGCTGGCCCAACCGCACCAGCTCGTCATTGTTGGGCATGTTGATCTTGGCCCGCTGGTAGTACCGGCCCAATTGCTTTACCCGCGCGCACGTGTGCTTACCTTAACCTATGGCATCGATGTTTGGCGGCGACTCGCCTGGCATAAGCGCGTAGCACTTCAGCGCGCTACCCGTGTCTGGGCGATCAGTAATTACACGGCTACGCGCCTGGGTGCCGAGCAGCAGGTTGCACAGCAGGCAATTGAAATCGTGCCTATCCCGGTTGACCCTGATTTCGTGGCTCAGCTTGCGGCATGGCAGGCAGTACACCAGCAGCCTATTCGGACACGCCTGTTAAGCGTCGCGCGGTTACAGTCGGTTGCCGAGCGGAAGGGAATTGATGCGGTGATTACTGCCCTCTCGGAGCTTCGGCTGAAGGTGCCGGATGTAACCTACACCATTATTGGTGATGGTAACGACCGCCCGCGCTTAGAGCAGTTGGCGCGGCAGCACGACGTAGCCGATATTGTCACGTTTACCGGCCGTGTGACCGACGAGCAGCTGCTTGCCCACCTGAATGGAACGGATGTATTCGTGTTGCCAAGCCGTACCGAAGGGTTTGGTATTGTATTTATTGAAGCAATGGCATGTGGTAAGGCGGTCGTAGCTGGGGCGCATGGTGGCAGCCCCGAGGTGGTTGAAGATGGCGTGACGGGCAGGCTTGTGCCGCACGGCGACCAGCAAGCACTCATCACCGCACTGAGCGATTTACTGCTTGACGATGCCCGACGTAGCGCGATGGGGAATCGTGGCCGAATGCGCGCGGCAGGAGTCTATAGCTACCAGCAATTTAGCCTACGCCTGGCACAGACGCTTGATGCGCTACTTGAGCATAATCATATCACTCAGGGTCGTGGGAAAGTGCGCTTATGAGTACGCCTGCTATCTTCTGTGCGATTATGCTGCTTGTAGTCGGGCATTGCCTTGTGCGCAGCTATTTTTTGCTGCGCTATGGGTGGGCTGGCGGCGATACCTACTATCATTTTGTCCTGGCGGAGCAAATTCGCATAGCTGGTATTGCTCAGCTGATCAACAAGCGATTTGTCGTGCCCGAGGCGGTGGATTACCCGCCACTGCTCCCGTTTCTGCTTTCGCGCATGCCTCCAGGGTACGTGCGCCGCTTCCAGTATATAGCGCCCCTGAGCGATACGCTGACATTGATTGTAGTGATTGCTGCGGCATATTGGTGGTGGAATCCAGGAGCTGCGCTGATAAGCGGGCTGGTATATAGCCTTACTCCTTATACCTTTGATATGGCGTATTCACTAAATCCGCGGCCCATTGGCAACCTGTTTATGAGCCTGGTACTGATCGCCTTGGTAAGCCCTGCGCCAGGTATATGGCCTATTGCGCTCGCTGCTGTATGCGGCTGCCTCGTTCTGTTAACGCATCGCCTGACCGCCCAGAGTTTTGCTGCCTGCCTGGCGATATTTGCTCTTTTTAATGTCGGGTATGCCATCGGTGTCACGGCGCTTGCGGTTGGGCTGGCAGTACTTGTTTCGCGCAGATTGTATCTAATAAGCATGAAAGGGCATATATCGTTTTTACGCGCAATTGGCTTCGCGAAATGTTCAGCCGTGAATTTCTACAATAATTTTATTCGTATTGTCAGCGGCAATCCATACATTCTGCTCATCGTGGGTATGGGTATCTGGGGGAGTGTATTTGATCTCCAGCGGCAAATTTTGGCCGCCTGGGTGATGACGCTGTTGTTACTCGCCCAGCTATGGCCGTTTGGCGAAGGCGATCGCCATTTTGCAAACGCTTCGAGCAGTGTTGCCTTGCTGATTGGTGGTAGTGGCGCTGGCGGGTATGCCTGGGTATTGGCGGCGCTTGGTATGGCGTGTGGGATTATGCTCATTGGCGCGAAAATGTACGCTTACCCACGCCTTGCCGCCCGTGGGGCAGGAACACTGGTTATGCCAACGCTACGCGAGGGCTGTGCGGTTGTTCGTGCGGTATACCAGCACGCTGACCGCCCACTCATCCTGGTGTTACCGCAATCGCTGAGCTATCAGGTTATGTATTTTGCCGATGCCCGTGTGGTTCTGGCAAGCGGCGGCACAGGCGCGGGCCTAGCCTATAACTGGGATTTGAGTGCGCGTCTCGGCCAGTTTGGGTTGAATGGCCTGAGGGACGAAGAACAGCCCGATGTTGTCATGTTCCTCGATAGTGTGCGTATCGAGCTGCCACACGCGCAATGGCAGCTGTTGTTTCAGCGTGGTGGGCTTTCAATTTATTGGCGCGTGGGGATGTCCATCCAGGCACAAGGCCATGTCGGCGCTTGTACCTGTGCTGTGCTCAGCAACTAAAAGAGGAATATCATTATGCGTACTGCTGCAACACATCACGCTATCGATAATCGCCCACAGTGGGTGTTATGGGGCGTACTCTTCGGTGTTATGCTTGCCGAGCTGCTCACCTCGCTAGTGGATCCTCAGGTTGGGCTAGTGGCACACGCGGCGCTGCTCGTGGGTCTTACCCTCTACGGCGCACTCGGGCGGCTCGATGCAGCCCGCAAGCTCGCGCTGGCGCTAACCCTGGCGCCGCTGATTCGTTTGCTTTCACTGGCGCTGCCGCTTGCGCGCTTTCCGCAGCTCGCGTGGTACCCAATGGTGGCGGTACCGCTATTTCTTGCGGCTGGTCTGCTTATTCGGCTGCTTGGCCTGTCGCGGCAGACGCTCGGGCTGCGCGTGGGCAGTCTGCCACTACAGCTGATGCTAGTTGGGGGCGGCTTAGGTCTCGGCGCGCTCGAATATACAATCCTCAAGCCTGCGCCACTACTCAATAGCCTCGCGCCCGATGCGCTCTGGCTACCCGCGCTAAGCTTGATAATCTGCACTGGCCTGAGCGAAGAGCTGATCTTTCGTGGGCTGTTACAGCCTGTGGCGATGCCTGCACTAGGGCGCTGGGCAATTGCCTACGTGGCCTTGCTATTTGCTGTGCTGCATATTGGTTATCTCTCGGTGCTGGATGTTGTGTTTGTTTTTGCCGTGGGTTTGGTGTTTGGCTATATTGTGCGCCTGGGCGGCTCGATCTTGGGCGTATCACTAGCGCATGGCCTCACGAACATAACGCTATTTCTGCTGCTACCCTATGCAGCGCGTAACCCGGGCGCACTAGCGAACGTAATGCCCTGGGTGGTTGCGGCTGGCTCAAGCGTGGCGATTCTGGCTATTTATATGCTGATACTGCGCACGCTAGTACAACAAGCTGCGGTTGCCCCTCACATACCAAGCTGGGGGAATATACGCGAGCAGCGCCGCCGTGCTGGCCTGGCCTATATCGATCTGGCTGAGCGTACCGGTATTTCGGTACGTACCCTGGCCGAGATTGAGCATGGGTTACGTTTGCCGCAGCCTGAGCAGATCCAGCTGATTGCTAATGCGCTTGGCGCAAGCTAATTGCCATGTGTATGCATGTAGTATCGCTGACATCTTCTTTTAATCTTGATCGCTATCTATTTCCTATGTTGCAACGTTATACTCATCGATACTGCATGAATTGAACGCAAGCGCAGCCCAGGAGGTGAATGCCCATGATTACGACTGTTACCACTACTACGACCACTGTGATAACAACAGCGGCTGCAGCGTCGTTTGCTTTGATTGCTATTCTTACGCTGATCCTCTTACTGATTCAGAAAGAAATTATTGGTGGCATTGCGGGCGAACGCGCGCGGCGTCTGAGTCGTGCATTGAATATTGCAATTGTGCCTTTGCTCTTAGTGTTTGTGGTCACGGTCGCGTTCAAAGTCGCCGATATATTACGCTAAGACGCCCTGAAATATTCGGCAAGGCCCGTCGGCACTACAGTCGGCGGGCCTTGCTGTTATTGCCGCACAGGCGCGCCTTGCCAGAGGTATATGTGCCGCGAAATGCGGATGGGTTTCGCCCGCATAGCCTGCTACACTGAGTTATACGGAAGCGGTTGGGTATATGCCAGGGAGGGTATGTGGCAGACGCGAAACAATTTCAAGTGCTCTTTGGATACAGCGCGGCGACATTTAACCAGTTGCTTGATTGCGCAGCGCGCTTGAGTGCTGCCGATTATCACCAGCATCCAGGCTATGGCCTTGGTTCGATCCACGATCTATTGTTTCATGTTCTCTATTGGGAGCATTGGTGGCGTAATGCCGTCGAACATGGCCGTAGTAGTCGGGGGATTCAGGTAAAAGCATACCCAAACCTAGAAACATTGCGCGCGGGCGTACAGGCCGAGCAAGCCGCCTGGCAGCAGCTCATTGCGGGCTTTAGCGCTGCCGACCTGGCTGCCGAGCGAACGGTAGGGGAGAACACATTTCAGCTCTGGCGCATGCTTCAACATGTCGTACTGCATGGCATGCAGCATTACTCCGAAGTCGCGCTGCTGCTCACGGCCAAAGGCCAATCCCCGGTCGGCATCGATTTCATCTGGTTTACTGAGCAGCCGTAAATACCACGTCTAGCATTTGGTCGCGGGCAAGCATAAGCTGGAACACCAGCTCGTGGCTGTTGTGCTGTACTGCTGGCAGGCTGGTGGTAAGCACCGCCGTGCCCTGTGGCAACCGCACCCGCACCGTTGCAGGTAGCGGTGGTGTGCCCGCCTGCTTTTGAAGCTTGAGCTGGTAATGCCAACCCTGTTCGTCGCGCACTACCACGCTGGTAGGCAGGCGGTAGCGCACGAAAAAGCGGCGCGTTTCACTCGGCGGCGTTACCAATAGTGCGCCGAATTCATGCGTACCAGCAATACCAGGTTGCACATCGACGGTACCGTCTGTGCCCATGCCGGTAAGCATCCACGCACCCGGCACTGCTGGGGCAAGGGCAGTAATGAGCTGTGCCTCACCCGGTGCGTACACGCGCAGATAATCGTAGTAGCAGCCCTGGAGCATATCTTCATAACGCTGCACGGGCATGCGCAACCCTCGCCGCTGATCACAGCGCTCTGATGCGGCGAGCTGGTGAGTATATACCACCTGCACTTCGGCCAACGGTGCCTGGGGTTGGCTGAGATCGATTGTGTAGGTAAGCGACTGGCGTACACTGGCCGAGACCTTGTTATACCCCACATTTGCGTCAACCAGCATAAGAAAGTCGCTGCTGCCTGGTTGTAACGCGCCATTCCAGCCAAGCCGCGCGATCACCGTATTTGCGGCTGGCTGATCAAAAACCAGCTGAAGATGCCGTTCGGCTAATAATCCAGCGAATGTGCGCCCTAGAGCGAGCCAATCGGCGCCAGGGCGTGTGTGCTGCAATGCTTGCAACAAGGCAGTTGCCAACGGTGCCATAAATGCCTTGCGCTCCGACACCCATTGCTGCTGGCGTTCGAGATCATTCGAGGCTGGGCCAAGGAAAACCGAGTTGCGCATGTAATTGAGCACGGTGTCGGCTGTAAGCGGCACAGCCTGGTTTGGTAGGGTGAGTGGCCCGGTTACTTGCAGCAATGCTACCACAACTGTTGGATCGACCGTAATAATTCCTTGCACCGTGCGCCCAACGCCGCGTTTATACAGGTTGGTTATCGTTTTTGCTGCGGTTGGTAGGTCGGGCGACCAGTTGGCATCCTGGAAGGCCCATAGATCAATCCCCATATAGTGCTGGAGTGGTGCGGGCGCATCGGGGTAGGGGCCATTGCCGTAATTATTCACCGTGCCCGAGTCGCCCATGCTAAATGCAACGACCTGGCCTTGCTCAAGAGTGAGGACGCCTGCTGCGGTGATCAGCCCGCCAGTGGGGCGTAATTCGTCAGGGTTTTGCGCGATCACCAGGTATTCGCGCCGACCGTGCATGCCCATCAGCTCAGGTGCGGCCAGCGCAAGGTCGATTCCATTGCGTGCAGCGGGTAAAAGCTGGTCGATTGGCTCAAGGGTTGCACGCAACGCTGGCGAAAGGTGGGCCAGGGGCATGTCGGCCCATGTATCGGTGGCGCGCGCCAGTGTAGCCCGTACTCGCTGCAAATCAGCCTGGGCCGCCTGCAGGCGTTGCGCGAGTGCCTGTGCCGGGGTTTGGTCGCCTGGCACCGGGCGCAGCACTGGCATCAGCGCAATATAGCCATCTTCGGCAGCCGTGCTTAGCTCCACCGCCGCATCAAGCAGATTGGTAGCCGCTGCGAGATCAGAACCGTAGCGCGGCAGCCAGCCAAGCCAGCGTGTTATTGGCAACAGCGGAGCCGCCGCATCGCGCAAGTTCTGCGCATCGCTCCGGGTACGCGCTAATAGTGGCCCCAGCCCGGTAATTTGCGGGAGATCGGGCTGCGCTACTACCGTGGCGAGTTCGGCAGCATCCTGACGGAGGGCCTGGATATCCGTATACAGCTGCCACCCCTTCAGCGCTGCCCCAATGAGCGCTGCTAGTAGTATGAGCAGAACTAGATAGCGACGGCGAATACGCAGGCGTCGCAGCGAAGGATGTTGAATAGATTGCTGTGCTGACATACCAATTGCCCAAGCTCAAGAATATAATCACACTATAAAGCAACTAATGTTCGGCAAACAATGCTTTAGATTACAATTCTCCCCGTGTTCACAACATTGAAATAGTATATATAGAAATAAGATTACAATTCGATTACATCTACATAAAACAGGTATTTGCTCTAAAATTAAGTAATTATAGCGGGTAGTGTCTATTGCTAGTAGTATTCTTTTAAATACGTACCAAATCACCTTATTTTTGCGTTTATACATTCAGCAATCGTAATATAATCGGAATGTCTGTATTGTATGGTGTGTCTGTAGCGATTTACCCATTACGATACATTCACAGGGAAGGAAGAGTACGTATGAGCATGAACGTACCCACGCGCACACTTCGCTGGTTGGCATACACTCTACTGGCGCTGGTGCTGCTTGCGCTTGGTGCCACGAGCGCAGCCTGGGCGGCCCCGCCCGGCTCAGCAGTTGGGCAAACAGTGCCAACCCGCACCCCCCGCCCTACCGAGCCACCAGATGCGACTGAACAGCCAGAGCCTACCGAGCAAGGGCGCGATCGGCGCTGCAGCGTGCGCCCGGATGATCCTTCGCCCAATGTGCCGCGGGTTGTACGCACGCGCGTGAATCGCAACTCGGCATTGGCACTCGAAAACTGCCCCTGGTCGGTTGAAATTGAGCCAGGCGATTTGAGTGAGGACGGCGAGCTTGAGGCGAAGCTTATTCTGGCAAGCGCATCGCCGGGGCTAAATGCGGGCGAGCGCTTCTTTGGCCCGCATGTTGAATTGACCTTCTTTGATGTAAGTGGGCAGCCGCTGGTTAAGCCTAATTTTGCGCAGCCGGTGACGCTGTGCTTTACCTATGCTGCTGCCGATCTTGCCGTGATTGGCGACCCGGCGGCATTTACCGTCGAGCTGTTCAACCCCGATACGAAGCAATGGGAACGCTTGCCCAGCACGCTCGACCTGGCAAATAGCCGTGTGTGTACGCAGCTGCCACACTTCAGCTTGTATGCTCTGGCGGCGCGGGTACCGCAGCCAAGTGCGCTGCCCAATACCGGCGCGCCTGCGCAGCCGCTGGTTGGCGTGGGGGTGTGGGCGCTGCTGGCGTTGACGCTGGGGATGAGTTTATTGTTTAAGGCTGAGGCCATGCAGCGCCAGTCCGCCGCAGTTCCGGCCGCGCCCGAGCAGGATGTGCCACCGTGCGATGTAGATTAGTGCGCAGGTATTCGCGATTGCCCGCGCTATAGGATATGCTCATGCGAAACGACTGACCATGCGGCCGGGCTGTGTGGTCAGTTGTTGTATTCTATACAGGCTTTTATGAACAGCGCTTTGCTCCCGAAACTACAAGCTTCAATCACCAGGCGAGGTTTGAAGCGCAACGCCGCCGATACCCTGCCAGTAGTGGCACTGAGCGTACTCGCTACGGCCTATGCTCGCACGATGGCCCCGAGCATCACCTGGGCGCATAACGGTGCCGATAGCGGCGACCTGGCGGTAGCGGCGGTAACGCTGGGCGTGGCGCACCCCAGTGGCTACCCAACCTATGTGCTGTTGGCGCAACCATTCCTGCGCATCCCGCTCGGCGAAGCAGCCTTTCGCCTGAATCTGCTCTCGGCGACGGCAGGGCTGCTAGCTTGCCTGGTAATATATGCACTCGTGCGGCGGCTTGGCGCGCGCGCCTGGGGCGCTCGTGCTGCTGCGCTGGCAGCGCTGGCGCTTGGCACAGCCCCGCTATTCTGGTCGCAGGCGGTTATTGCCGAAGTGTACACGCTGAACGCGCTCTTCGCCGCGCTGCTACTGTGGTGTATGGCCGCACCGCCCGCAACCTGGCGCGGATGGCTCGCCCACGGACTGGTGGCCGGGCTGGCGCTGGGCAATCATGTGACGATTGGCCTGTTTGTCGTGGCCTGGCTGCTATCCAGCTGTTTACGTTTGTCGCTTAGGCGCAGCATGACGATCAGACAGCTTGCCGCAGCCATTGCGGGCCTGGCGGTAGGTTTGAGCGTGTACCTCTACGTGCCATTGCGCGCCGCTGCTCACCCGGCGGTGAATTGGGGTAGTGCCGATACCTGGGGCGGATTCTGGTGGCTGGTAACGGGCGCGCTGTACCGCCCGCTCGCATTTGGCTTACCGCTGGCCCAGGCGGGTGAGCGTCTGCGTGATGGTGGGGCACTACTGCTACGGCAGTTTAGCGGGCCAGGGCTGGCGCTGGCGGTGGTAGGCTTGTGCTATGGTGCGCCGCGTATGCGTTGGTGGCTGTGGGTTTCGGCAGCATTGGCAGCGGTGCAGGTGGTGTTCGCGCTTGGCTACAATACCCCCGATTACGCCGTGCATCTTATCCCGGTGCTGGTGATACTGGCTGTTTGGATCGGGCTGGGCGCGGCGACGGTGCTGCAAAGCTTGTATACGCGCCGAGCCTTGGGGACGCCGTTCGCAGCGGTGGCAATCGGCGTAGCATTGTTGTGGCCGCTGCCTGCTACATTCGCACAGGTTAATGCTAGCGGCGATACCCAGGCGCGCACCTATGCCGTGAATGAGCTGGCGGCCGCACCACCAAACGCGGTTGTATTAACCGCCGAGGATCGCGATAGCTTTGCGCTGCTGTACGTGCGTGTAGCGCTGGGCCAGCGCCCCGATACGGCGGTGCTGATTGAGCCGCTACTCCAGTTTGGCTGGTATCGCGCGAACATGCGCGCCGTATACACCGGCCTGCGCATTCCCGAGCCGCCCGCCGACGATTGGCGAGAGTTGCTGGCTGCCGCAAACCCCACCCGCGCGATTGTGCGCGCCACCCCGCTCACGCCATAACCTCTCATACCAACTTCAGTACGATACTACACATTACGAACGACGTTCTTGGCTTTGTAGTGGGTAATGCGTCGAGCATGATATGCAAGTGTTCGACCGGATTTGGTATGACACCCAGATTTTGCGAAACAGTGAGATTTTCGGAACACTACTCTTCGCGCAATGCTAGCGCCGGTGGCGTGCGACTCATGCGCCAGGCGGGGTAAAGCCCGGCCAGCAGCGCCGCGCTGATCGCCACCAGCATCGCCTGGGCGAACAGCCCGCCATCCAGCCGGAACAGCAGTGTCCAGCCGAACGAGCGCTTATTGATGACATACACCAGCACGAGCGCCAGCATCACCCCCACCGGCAGCGCCAGCAGCCCGGCGGTGAAGCCCACCAGCCCGGTTTGCGAAATCACTACGCCCCACAGCTGGCGCGGCGTGAGGCCGATGGCCCGCAACATGCCTAGCTCGCGCGCGCGTTCGAGCTGCAACGCCATAAGTGCCGCCAGGATGCCAATGAAGGCCACAATCGTCGCCAGCAGCTGCAGGACGGTCGTAATCGCAAAGGTACGGTCGAAGATGTCGATCGAGGCTTCGCGCAGGGCGCGGTTCGAGCGAATGTTCAGAATCTGGTCGTTGCCTACCAGACTGCGCAGCTGCAGCACCAGCGCATCAACATCCTGGCCGGGCGCAGCATCAACGCCCAGCGATGAAATCTGCGGGTCGTTCCACAGCGCCTGGTATTGCGGCAAGTCGATCATCACGACGCCCTGATCCGAGCCATAATCGGCGTACACGCCCGCGATGGTAAAGGCGCGCTCGCCGGTTTCGGTGAGGAGTTTAATCGTATCGCCGGGGTGCAGATCGTAGCGGAAGGCCAGCGGCTCGGAGGCCAGTACCTGGCCCTGGGCAAACTGCGGCCAGATCTGCGCCGGGTTGCCCTGCAAGAATTGGAACGAGCCGCGATCGCGATCGGTGGTGACTTCGAGCGCAACCAGCAGCTGCGGGCCAAACTGCCCATCGACGGTGACGCTGCGGTAGCGCCGCGCACGGTCCACACCGGGCGCACCACTAATCTGCTGCACCACTTTCTCGGGCAGCGGCGCGTCGAGGCGGCTGCTCGTTACCCCCGGCACCGACACAAACACGTCGGCACGCAGCGTCGTATCGAGCCAGTTAATGACGGTCTGGCGGAAGCTGCCGACCATCAGGCCAACGCCGATTGTCACCGACACCGCGATCATCAGCGCGGCGATTGCCACCGACGTGCGGCTGAGCGTTGCAATCACATCGCGCGCGGCCATGCGCCCAAGCAGGCCAAACAGCCGACCCATCACCGGGCGCGCCAGCTGCATCAGCAGTAGCGTCGCCATGGGCGTCACAGCCGCTGCGCCGAGGGTAAGCACAAACAGCGCGCTGAAGCTGAGCACAATGCTTTTGCTGGGGATGAGCAGCAGCCCGCCGCCGAGCAGCAGCGCCACCAGACCGCCTGCGCCCGCCAGCGGCACAATCCGCCGCACCCGGTCTTCATACGATGAGCGGCGCAACACGGTGCGCGGCGGAGTAAACGTGGCCTCGATCGCGGGCACCGCCGCCGCCGCCAGCGTGGTGAGCAAACCCAGTAGAAAACCTTTCAGCAGCGGCCCGGTGTTGATTTCAACACTGCGAATCGACACGGTGAAATACAGGTCGTTGATCGTTTGCGTGACGAGCTGAATCAGGCCGCGCCCGAGCGCAATGCCAAGCACCACGCCCGCAACTGCGCCAACCACGCCCACCAGCAGCGCCTCGCCCAGCACCAGCGCAAAAATCTGTCGGCGCGAAACCCCCAGGCAGCGCAGGGTACCCAGCAGGCCGCGCCGCTGCACCACCGAGAAGGTAATGGTGTTGTAGATCAGGAACATCCCGACAATCAGTGCCAGCAAGCTCAGCGCCGTCAGGTTTAGCTCGAATGCAGCGGTCATCTGCTCGATCGCCTGGGTGCGCAGCGCTGGCCGAGTGACGCGCAGGCCCGCCGGTAGGAGCGGCGTGATACGATCGAGCGCTGCCTGCGTTGCATCGCCTGCGGGCAGAATCATGTCGATCTGGTTGAGTTTTCCAACCATCCCCAGCCATTCCTGCGCGGTCGCAATATCGGCTACCAGCAGGCTATCGATTGAGCGGCGCGCGGCTTCGTCCTGCGGTTCGAGCAGCGCAACGAGCGTTACGCGCTGTACGCGCGGCCCCACCCGGATGTCGAACTGGTCGCCGCTTTTTAGCCCGTAGGCGCGCGCCGTATCGGCAGACATGAGTGCCGCGCCGGGCTGGATAAACAGGCTGGTGAGGTTTGAATTTGGGCCGGCATTACTGGCGTTCAGGTAGGGACGAAATGGCCCTTCGGCCAGCGGATCGATGCCCAGAATATGCAGCGTCAGGCCGGGCAGTGTTGGTGCCGCCGCGTAGCCTTCCACCACCGGGGCAATATCGCGTAGCCCCAGCTCAACGCGTAGCCGCCGGTACAGATCGTCGTCGAGGCCGTTCGGGCCGCCAACGAGCTGGTGCGTGGCGCGGCCAGCAATTGTTTCGGTGGAAATCGCAAACGCCCGCCGCGCGCTGCTGTTGGTCAGATCGATTGAGACGACCACAGCCACGCCTAGTGCCACGCCGAGGATGGCCAGGCCGATCTGCCAGGGGTGGCGCAGCAGGTGCCGCCACGAGGTTTTGAGCAGAGTTGGTGATAGCATCGCAGTTTGTCGCCTACAGTTGTGGGCTGAGCACTGGCGGCTCTTCCACCAGGTGGCCCTCGGTCATGCGGAAAACCCGGTCGGCCAGGCCCACCACCTCGGGGCTGTGTGTCACCATCAGCAGGTTTTTGCCCGCCTGGCGCGTCAGCGTGTCGAGCAGATCGAGCACTTGCTGGCCGGTCTCGACATCGAGGTTGCCGGTTGGCTCGTCGGCCAATACCAGCAGCGGGTCGTGGACTAGCGCGCGTGCTACTGCAATGCGCTGCTGCTCGCCACCGGAAAGCTTGTCGGGGTAGGCATTGCGGCGGTCGGCCAGGCCCACCTGCGCCAGTAAATCAAGGGCACGGTCGCGCTCGGGCTTGGCGGCGCGGCCATTTAGCTCAAGTAGCAGCAGTAAATTTTCAAACACCGTGAGCGTAGGCACCAGGTTGAAGAACTGAAAGATAAAGCCGATATTTTTGCGGCGAAACAAAGTACGCTCATGCTCCGCCAGCCGCGTGATGTCGCGCCCTGCGACCCACACCTGCCCGGCGCTGGGTGTGTCGATGCCGCTTACCAGATTGAGCAGCGTGCTTTTGCCCGAGCCGCTTTTGCCAATCAGCACTACAAACTCGCCCGACGCGAATTCGGCGTTAACCTCGTGCAGCACCACGCGCTCGCGGCCAGCTTCTTCAAAGCTCTTGCTCACGCCCTCCAGCCGGATCAGCGGGTTCGTATCGAATATTATACTGGCTGCCATGTGCTATCCAATCGTTTGTGACAAAGTGAACGAGTTTATTATACCCAATCCTCACCGTTCTAGCTACGAACAGTATTGCGCAGTGGATGGGGCGTTGGCTCGCTAGGGCTAGCTAAAGGCTGCTTCAGGGGGTATGGTAGAATACGCTTGCCACCCCTTCACTAGGCTGCGTAATCACAGGTGGCAACGAGGAGTGTGGGTATGGTTAAGCATCTTCCCGCGCCACTATTGAGCGCACTCACCGGCTTGATGCTGCTCATCAACCTATTGGCAACAATCGTGCCATTTTTTGCGGTTACCCTGGCGAAACTCGTGGTGCCGCTTCCGGCCTGGCGGCGGCGCTGCTCGGCCACGCTGGTGCGCCTTGCCGAGGGCTGGATCGACCGCAATAGCCGCATTATCGCTGCAACCCAGCCGATTCGCTGGGATGTGCGCGGCCTGGAAGGGTTAAGCTCGCAGCGCTGGTACCTGGTGCTGAGTAACCATGTGTCGATGGTCGATATTCTGGTGTTGCAGCGCGTGTTCAACCGGCGCATTCCCTTTATTCGCTTCTTCATCAAGCGCGAGCTGATCTGGGTGCCGCTGCTTGGCCTGGCCTGGTGGGCGCTCGATTTCCCGTTTATGCAGCGCTATTCGGCGGAGAAGCTGGCGCGCAACCCCAAGCTGCGCGGGCGCGACCTGGCGACGACGCGCAAGGCGGGCGCGCGCTTTAGCGCCCAACCTTCCACGCTGCTAAACTTTGCCGAAGGTACGCGGCTGACGCCTGCCAAGCATGCCGCGCAGGAATCGCCTTACCGCCACTTATTGCGGCCCAAGGCCGGTGGCGCGGCGCTGATCATGTCGAGCATGAGCGAAAAGCTACACAGTCTGCTCGATGTAACGCTGGTGTATCCGCAGCTGCGCCCCAATTTCCGCGATCTGCTGTCGGGGCGCATCCGCCATGTGATTGTGCACGTGCGCGAAATTGCCATTCCATCCGAATTTCTACGCGGCGATTATGCTGGCGATGCCCAGTTCCGCGAGCAGTTTCAGGCGTGGATTCGCGAGCTGTGGGAAGCCAAGGATGCGTTGATTGAGCAGCTGCTGCACGAGGCGCGGCTGCCAGCAACGAGCTAATTGCGCTGCTGATACGAAAGAATTGAATGCCGAATTTTCCTGATTTCCGCCTGATTGCCGCAATTGGCGCAGGTAAAGCCGCTGGCCTCGCCAGCCGGGCACTGGGCCGCGGTGGCGGCACAACCCTGCCAGGTGTGGTGGCGCGCCGCATCGCGCCCGATACGCTACGCCGATTGAGTGCGGGCCTGCCCGATGGCGTGGCCGTGATCGGCGGCACCAATGGCAAAACCACCACCACCCGCATGATTGCGGCGATTCTTCAGGGTGATGGGCGGCGGGTGCTGCATAACCGCGCGGGCGCGAACCTGGTGAGCGGGCTTACGGCAACCGCGCTGGCGGGCAGCTCGCTGAACGGGCAGGTACATGCCGATATTGGCCTCTTCGAAACCGACGAGGCCGCGCTGCCACAGGCCCTGGCCGAAACCCGCCCGCGCCTGGTGGTATTACATAATCTGTTCCGCGATCAGCTCGACCGCTATGGCGAAGTTGATACGATTGCCAGTGCCTGGCGCGCCGCGCTTGAGCAGCTACCCGCGAACGCAATGGTGCTGCTGAATGCCGACGACCCAGCGGTGGCGGCGCTAGGCGAAACCCTACCGATGCGCGTGTTTTACTATGGGCTGGAAGATACGCGCCACGCGGGCGACGGTGCCACGCACTTCGCCGACTCGCAATTCTGCCGACGCTGTGGCACGCCCTATGTGTATAGCGCGCGCTTCTACGCGCACGTTGGGCACTATGCTTGCCCGAATTGCGGCCAGCGCCGCCCCGCGCCCGATTTCCGGCTCGAACGGCTGGATCTTGATGGTACTAGCGGCTCACGCTTGCTACTGAGCGCCGGGCCGCGCACGCCACTACCCACCGCGCTCGAGATCAGCCTGCCGCTGCCTGGGCTATACAATGCGTTGAATGCACTGGCCGCCGCTGCCGCCGGGCTGCTGCTGGGCGTGGCGCCCGCGCATATTCGCGCTACGCTCGAACAGTTTAGCGCGGCGTTCGGGCGCATCGAGCGCATCGACGCCGATGGGCAGCCGCTGTTTATGGCGCTGATCAAAAACCCGGTGGGTGCGAGCGAGACGGTGCGGATGTTGGTTGGTGCGCAGGAATCGGGGCCAACTGCCCCATCCTCAATGCCCCCGCCCCCCTCCCCCATCCTCCACATGCTGGTAGCGATTAACGATAAATACGCCGATGGCACCGATGTTTCGTGGCTGTGGGATGCCGATTTCGAGCGGCTGGCCGGGCACGTTGCTAGCGCCGTGGTGAGTGGTACGCGCGCGGGCGATATGGCGGTGCGCCTGAAGTATGCTGGTATCGACCCGGCGCAGATTCGCAGCGAACCTGATTTGCCGCGCGCGCTCAATGCGGCGCTGGCGCAGCTGCCCGCTGGCGCGACGCTCTATGCCCTGCCGACTTACACCGCTATGCTTGAGCTGCGGGCAGAGCTGGCGCGGCGCGGCTGGGTCAAACCCTTCTGGGAGGATTAGCGGAACTCTTCGCGCCCTGCCTGCGTCTCTGAGCTACGATATGCAAATGCTCAGGAACAGGAGGTCGGCGATGCACCCCAATTCCACTTCTCCTCGAACCTTACTGGCAGTGCTGGCGCTGGTGCTGCCGCTACTGGTGGCCTGTGGTGGTGCCGCCAGCACAGCCCCCAGTGGCGGCACAATTGGCGCACAACCCCCGCAGGCACCGGTCTCATCGGTGGGCGCGGTTTTACCCGCCGCCACTGCTGCACCCGCCGCCGCAGCACCAACGGCTGGTATTGCCGCCGAGCGTGCCGATGCGGCCGCGCCTATGGCGGCGATTGGTGGCGCACCAACCAGCCTGCCTGTGCCCGGCGTGCCCCAGCCCACACCCGCGCCGGGTTTACCGACGCAGCAGTACAACGCGTTGCGCGCGGGCGAAGTCGACGACAATGCCGATTTCGACAGCTACCTGGCCTATCTCAATCGCTCGGCGGGCATTCGCGCGCGCCCAGCCGATGTGAGCGAGCGCTACCTGCTGCGCGTGAACGACGCGGCCGGCCGGCCAGTGCTCGATGCGCGGGTGCGGATTTTCGATGGCGAGCAGCAGGTATTTGAGGGCCGCACCTATGCGGGCGGCAAAACCGTGTTTTTCCCGCGTGTGGCTGGCGTTTCGGGCAATGACCAGCAGCTGCGCGTGCTGGTTGAAAAGGGCAACAGTACGGTTGAGGGCACGCTGGCACGCGGCCAGGCCAGCGCCTCAACGTTCGTGCTACGCGATGCCCAGGCTGCGCCTGCCACGCCCCGGCTCGATGTCCTCTTCCTGCTCGACGCGACGGGCAGCATGGGCGATGAAATTGCCCAGATTCAGCAGACGATTGCCAGCATCGCCGAGCGCATCGACGCCAGCCAGCCGCGCCCCGAGCTGCGTTTCGCGCTGGTGGCCTACCGCGACCGTGGCGACGCCTATGTGACGCAGGTGCACGATTTCACGCCTGACGTGGCGCAATTCCGCGAGACGCTGCTGGCTACCAGCGCGGGCGGCGGCGGCGACGACCCTGAGTCGCTGAATGAGGCGCTCCACGCGGCGGTGGCCGGGGTACATTGGGCCGATAACGCCGTGCGCCTGACCTTCCTGGTGGCGGATGCACCGCCGCACCTCGATTACCCGAATGATTACGATTATGTGCAGGAAGCGCGCAATGCCGTGGCGCAAGGCATTAAGGTGTATACCATCGCGGCCAGCAACAGCGGCGATGAAGCCGAATATGTGTTGCGCCAGATCGCCCAGCAAACGCTGGCGCACTTCATCTTCCTGACCTACCAGCCAGGGCAGAATAGCGGCGCGCCGGGCGAAACGACGGTTCATCAGGTCGATCCACAGTCGTTTACGGTTGAGCGATTGGATGATCTGGTGGTGCAAGTAGTGCAGCGCGAGCTCGCCGCTGCCCAGGGTGCCGCGTGAGGGGAGCGTTGAAGGCAGGCAGTTGGCAGTTGTTCTGCCGACTGCCTGTTGCCAACTGCTATAACATCAGCGCTGGCGCATCTTGCGGTCGTGTTCGAGCTGCTTTTCCAGCGATTTTGTCCATTCCAAGTCGCCCATAATCACGCTGCGGTAGGCCGTCCACATCTGGTAGGCGGCGCGCTCGGCGGGCATTTTGCCGGTGCCAGTACACAGGCCCGGCACCGCCAGCGACCGAATCTGCTCGGCGGGGGTAGGCTTATTAGCGCGGTTGTGCGCCTCGACTGCGCGCAGGATAGCGCGCATCGCCAGGTAGGCGTTCACGCTGCCCGATACATCGGTGGGCAGGCGCATGGTTGGGGCCACAACCACATAGCGCAGGCGGGTGCTCTTCGTTGGCAGCACCAGTGCCTGGCCCACCAGCAGCTCGCCGTCGTGGTCGCGGTCGATCTGGAGGCGCAGCGTGTCTTGCAGCCGCCAGTCGAAAATTTCCTGGCTAATCGCCATATCTACGCCGCTATCGGTGAAGCCAAACGAGTTGGCTGGTATCGCCAGCGCGTCGACGGGCAGCGTGAGAATGTTCTGATTCGCCACTTTTACGCCACTTTCGTCGGGGAAGTAGCGCTTCCAGGCTTGTACCAGGTCGGCGGTGCGGTCGCAGAGCGTAATTGCAACTGGCATTGTTGTCCTCCTTCATCATAGTATGGGCCAACCCTTGCCAGCGCACGAATAAGCCGAGCAAGGCCACTGGCAATAGTGTAGTTGATTGCGGAGTGCGCTATCGTACCAGGATGCGATCAAAGCGATTGCCATCCAGGTAGTAAGGCAGGTTGCAAGCTCAAACTCGCGCCACAAAGCGGCTATGGCAGTTCTGGCATTCGAGTATCGGCTCGGGCTGCCCGAGCGGAATAATTGGAATCCAGAAAATATGGATGAATGTGCGGGCAGTGCGCGGCTTCAGCAGCGCGTATTGGCCACAGCGCGGGCATTGCTGCATCCCGCCGCCGGGCCGGGTGTCGTCGCGCACTACCTGGCGTGTGCCAAAAAAGATGATCATCGCGCTTACTTCAGGTCGGCTACAACTTCGATGCCGTTCGAAGCCATGTGGTGCAAGAACAGAACATGATGCAAATCGCCGTCGTGCGCATAGATGCCCAGGTCGCGCGCGACACTTACGGGTGTGTCGAAGGTATCGACGGCGGCAGCGGGCACAATCACGCGGCGCGCGAAGTTGCCAGCATTAGCTTCGAGCCGTAGCTGCATGGCGGCCTGGTAGGTACACAGATCCGAGCAATCACCCACGACAATGAAGGTGTTGACCAGCGGATGCGCTGCGACCCATGCGCCCAGGCCGGTGCCGAGGTGCGAGTTGATTGAGTTTTTCGGGAAGATCGCCACCTCGTCGTAAAACGGCAGTGCCTTCAGCGCATCGACAGCCTCGCTTTCGGGCGTGCCACGCAGACAGTGTGGCGGGTACGCCTGAAATTCGGGCGTCGCTGGATCGTGTGTGTCCTGGGTCAGGGCCAGGGCGCGCACACCCAGCGCATACGCCCGCGCGAACAGCTCGGCCACCGGCTGAGCGATGCGGCCCACGCGCGCGCTGGCTAGCGCGCCTTCGCTGCAAAAGCCGTTAATGACATCGATCGAGATGACGGCGACATGCTCAGGCGCACCCGCGATAATTTCCTCAAGTGTTCTGGGCGGCAGGGCGGCGTACCAGGCATCCAGATATTCCAGAAATGGGCGGCTGGTATTGGCAAGGGTGTAAGTTGTCACGAGAAGCCTCCTCAAAAGCATTTAGTGTTAATATGGCACTATTGTAACACACCACCGAATTAGTGTCAAGATGTCACTTGAGTTCTTGCTGCTGAAGCACCGCCGCAAAATATGGCTGCACTCGCTCGGGAATATACTGCCAGTAGGCGCGTGGGTTGGCGCGCACCAGGCTGGCCGAAATCGGTACGGTGCGGCGTTCAAGATCAACCAGTACGTGGCGCGCGTCAAGCTCGCTTGCCAGCCGATCGCCGTACTGTTCGGAGGTAAACACCACATCCACTGGCGGCGCATAGCGCCCAATCAGCTCGCGCCAGATCGGCCAGAAATCGGGGTGCTCGTGCGGGTATGAAGGCACTTCATCGATCACATGAACCACCCGCGCGGTCGGGAAGGCGTCGCGCACCCATGCGTAGCGCAGCTGCCCGTCGATCGGCTCGCGCTTGAGCGTACACACCAGCACCGTCAGCTGATCAACGGCGCGCAGTCCAGTTTCGATCAGGTAACAGTGCCCAAGTGTGAGCGGCATAAACTTGCCCAGGATGAGGCCATGCGCGGCGCGTGGTTCGCTCATCGCCTAACTCTCGACCTCGTCGACGCGGGCCTCGCGCCAGCGGAATACAAACTGCTCGTCGCCGCGATTACGCCGAAAACGATACAATGTGGTTGGCCGCCCGCGCCCTTCGCGGCGCATGCCAGTGTCTTCCAGCACATTTGCGTCTTTGATCTTGCGGTAGAAATTGCCCTTATCCAGCTCTTCGCCCAGAATCTGCTCGTAGATATACTTCAGCTCAAGAATCGAAAAAACCTCGGGTAGGAGCTGGAAGGCCAGCGTGGTATATTCGAGCTTCGAGCGCAGCCGATCGAGGCCGGTTGCCAGAATCAGGTCGTGATCGAAGGCGAGTAGGCCGGGCAGCCGCTGCACCGAAAACCAGCGCACATCGATGCTTTCGTCCGACACGCGCAGGGTTTGTTTGTCGGCGCTCACCAGCGCAATGTAAGCGATACTAATCACGCGCGTGCGCGGGTCGCGGCGCGGTTCGCCAAAGGTATACAGCTGCTCAAGGTAAATGTCGCGCACGCCGGTTTCTTCTTCAAGCTCGCGCCGCGCCGCTTGCTCAATCGATTCGTTCATATTGATGAAGCCGCCCGGCAGCGCCCAATGCCCTTCGTAAGGCCAGTGCTTGCGCTTCACCAGCAGCACATGCAGCTCGTGATCTTGCAGCGTGAAAACGACCACGTCAACCGTGACCGATGGGCGCTCGTAGCGGGTAGGATCGTAGGTTTCAGCTTGTTCGTCCATGGCGGTTCCTTTTAGTGTAAATATTACACTAAATATACACAGGGCCGTGCAACTTGTCAAGTTGCGGCGCGCATCGATCTCTACTATAATGCGTCCCGCAATTTCCAACATTTTTACCCATAATCTTACTCATCTTGGTGGCATCGATACGCATCTGTTCAAATGAACGGCTAACGCTGCCTACCGAGCCTTGCGGCTGTGACTATTGCCGTATCGTGCCGTCTACATCTCAGCACAGCCACGAGGATAATGGAACCCGCAGCGCTAAACCAGCCCTCTAAGCTGGCTGAAGGATGTTGGTGGTAGCTTCGCCCAGTGCATTGCGAAACGCCCGGGCTTTTGCAAGCGGTAGATGCCTGTGCATCGCCAAAAGGAGCACCTCATGAATTGGTTTTGGCTGATTGTCGGTTTGTTGGTTGGTTGGTTGGTGGAATGGGTGATTGACTGGATCTACTGGCGGCGCGGCTCGTCGGATAACGCTGCCGAGCTGGAAAACTTGCGGGCGCAAAATCGCCGCCTGCGAGCTGATCTTGATGCTGCAACTGGTTCGGTCAATAAGATTAAGGCTGAAGCCGCCGATGTGAATGGCAAACTCTCTGCAGCGCTGTCCGACGGCGGCACCCTGCGTGCCGACAACGCCCGGCTGCAAGCTGAGCTACAGGCGCTACGCGATAGCGCAGCTAGCCAGACAGATGCCAGCGCCGAGCTGACTCGGCTGCGTGCCCGTATGAATGTGGTGAAAGGTGCCGCGGCCAGCCTCGACGATCAGGTAAACGCCTTGGTCAGCGAGCGCGATGCCCTCAAAGGTGAGAACGAACGCCTACACGCCCAGTTCAGTGCGGGCGCGAGCGCAGCAGCAGCGGGCAGCAACCAGTTTGCTACCCAGCAGCTGAGCAGCGCTGAAGTACAGTCGGCGCTTGAGCTTGAACGGTTGCGCGCCGAAAACGAGCGCCTGCAGGCCGAGCTTGCCGCACTGTATAGCCGCCCCCGCCGCGACCCACTCATCGACATTAACGGCATCGGGCCGGTCATCGAAAAGCGCCTGTTTGAGGCTGGCATTTTCACCTTTGAGCAGCTTGCCGAAGAATCGCCGGAGCACCTGCGCGAGATTGCACGCTTACAGAGTTGGCAGGAAGCCGACCCAGCCGCTTGGATCGTCGAGGCCCGCGAGCGTGCGGCGCAGAAAAGCGGGAGCTAGCCGATGAATACGCGTACAACTGGATGGATCGGCTACGATTGGTTCAAGCTCATCGTAGCGATCATCTTGCTGCTCTTGCTGCTGATGTTCTGGCTACGTGGCGCTGGTACCACGCCTGTAGGCACGGCACCCACCGCCGCGCCTGCCGTGCCTACGGCAGCCGCCCCGGCGGGAAATGCAGCAACGGCCGCACCTGCAGCAGTAGTAGCGCCATCGCTCACCCTGCCAGGCAGCGGGTCGTTAGCGCCCGGTAAAATTCCGCTGAGCGGCACAGCTGCACCAAATAGTAAGGTACAGATCACGGTTGATGGCAAACCTGTTGGTACGACAACGGCGGATGCAAGCGGCAATTGGACCTTCGACGCCACAATTGATGCACCTGGCGATCATGCAGTTGTGGCCCAGGCGCTTGATGCAGGCGGCGCTGTAGCCGCTGCGTCAAATCCGGCAACGCTGAAGCTTAGTGCACCAGTAGCCACGGCTGCTCCGGCGGCCACGGCAGCCCCAGCCGCAACCGCGGCAGTTGCCATTACAGCGCCAACCATTACACTGCCCACGGGTGCGCAGGCAGATGCGCCAGTGACCCTCACCGGCACAGGCACACCTGGCAGCACGGTTGAGGTGATGGTCGATGGACAATCGGTTGGGAAAGTGACCGTAGGTGCCGATGGTTCGTGGAGCTTGCCAATTACGCTGCTAGCAGGCGATCACGCAATCAGTGCGCGCGCGCTTGATGCGGCGGGCAGTGAGGTTGCGGCCAGCGCCCCGGTAACGCTTACGGTTGGCGCAGCTACGGCAGGCGCCGCGACACCAGTACCAAACGCCAGCGGCCCGGTGATTAGCTTCCCGGCTGATAATGCCACGCTTGGCACCGACCCCTTCACAATGAAAGGGACTGGCACGCCGGGCAGCACGATCGAGATTCTTGATAGCGACAAGGTTATTGGCACGGTAACGGTGGGTGCCGATGGCACCTGGAGCTTCCCAATCACACCAACCGGCAGCACAGCGGCCTATAGTGCGCGCCCGGCAGGCACCACCGATGTAACGGCTAAACCCATTCGTGTGACATTTGGCAGCGGGCAGGCTGCTAGCTGTACGACACTCGCGCCCAACTGCGATGCCTGGGTGACCCGTAAGGGCGGCCTCTCGTTGCGCATGCGTGCAGGTGCGGGCACAGATCAAGCGATTGTTGCGCGCTTGCCAGTAGGCACGCAATTGAAGGTGCTCGAAGGGCCAAAATCCAACGGCGGGCGCGAGTGGTGGCGTGTACGCACGGTTGGCGGCAACGAAGGATGGGTGGCTGGCGAGAATCTCGTATTGCAACCCGATTAGTCCCACTGGAAGTATTGCCCAAGCACACTACATCCGGTATAGAGCTTATATGCTGGGGGTCTGGGGGTGGCGCAGCCGCCCCCAGACTTTCCTTTTATGGTGCGCGGCTTTACCGCGCCGCGCACCATAATTTGTACATTGCCAAGCGAAGCTCGTAGCACACCAAAGGACGAACGTGCGCGCTCGTCCTTTGGTGTGCTACGAAGCACTGCCTACTGCACTCAGCCGCGTGCGTTGTATAATGGCAGGCTAAGTTTCTATGGTAAGCGGAAAGGTCTGATCAGATGCGCCTACAACGATACGTTATATTTCTCTTCCTGATGCTCATGCTGGCTGGCTGTGGGCAGCTTGGCACTTCATCGAATACAGCTGCCGATGGCGCGACTACGACCGGCGGGGCAAATGCGTCTGCGAACGTCATCCCAGTTTTTGCGTTCTCTGAGGCCGTGGTCGGTAAAAACCGAATTGCCATTGGCCTGGTAAGCAACAATACCCCACTGAATAACCCCGATGCCAAAGTGCATTTGCGTTTCTACAACCTCGACGAGAATAACCCGCAGGTGAAGTTCGAATCCGATGCTACCTACTATGGCAAGGGCTTGCCAGCCGCCTTCTACATTGCCTACCCCACTTTCGATAAAGCCGGGAATTGGGGTGTTGAAATTCAGGTGCAGATGCCGGGCCAGGATAAGCCGAGCAGCAGTAAAAGTCGCCTGGCGGTGAAGGAGAGTTCCGAGGTACCGAATGTCGGACAGCCAGCTATTTCGGTGAAAACTCTGACGGTGAAGGACGTGCCCGATCTGGCGCAGCTTTCTTCTGCCAACCCCAACCCGGTGATGTACCAGATCAGCCTCGACGATGCCCTGAAGAATGGCAAGCCGACGGCACTTTTATTTGCCACGCCAGCGTTCTGCCGCACTGCCACCTGTGGGCCGAGCCTTGAGGTGATGCAGGGTTTACAGAAAATCTATGGCACGAAGGTGAACTTCATCCACGTTGAGGTATACAAATACCCCTTCGACCAATCGGTTGCCCAGCAAGAAGCCGCCGTGCAGAAAGCGGCGAAGGAGAACCGCCCACTTACTGATGCTGAGGCCGCTGCTGGCTTGTCTGATGCAATCGTTGCGTGGAAGCTGCAATCTGAACCGTGGCTGTTTTTGATTGATGCGAAAGGCGTGATTGTGGGCCGCTACGAGGGTGGGATTACCAATGAAGAGCTAGGGCCAGCGATTGAGAAGCTAATTGCCGGGCAACCAGTCTTTTAGCTATCGGGTAGCACACCACTACCATCGCTCGAAAAGCCACTTTGTTCTATGCGGGAGAACGTTGTGAGCCTGCAAAGCACCATGCTGCTGCTTGGAACCTTTTGCGTCGCCTGTGGGGTTACCGCGCTGCTTATGCCCTGGGTTATGTGGTTGAGCGAGCGGCGCGGCTGGGTGCAACAGCCCGGCGGGCGGCGGTTACACGCCCGCCCTACTTCCAATATTGGTGGGGTTGCGATCTACGGCGGGTTTGTGGCGGCGCTGCTGCTTACCTTCGCCTTCGAGCCATTGCTGCCACGTTCGGGCTTCGAGCGGCTGCGACTGCTGCTGCTGCTGGCGGGCGGCACGCTGATTTTCCTGGTAATGTGGCGCGATGATATTGTCGAGCTGCCGCCACTGCCCAAATTCATTGCCCAAATTGCCGCCGCGCTAATTGCTGTAGGCCCCTACCTGTGGGATCATACGCGCTACCCCGATATCGAAGGCCGCCTGACCGAAGCGCGCGGCATTGTGCTCACTGCATTTAAGTTCCCATTTATCGACCAGATCAGCCTGTGGAATCTTAGCCCCTGGCTGGCAATTATCGCTACGGTCTTCTGGATCGGCTGGATGACGAACACTATCAACTGGTCGGATGGTATCGACGGGCTGGCGGGCGGCGTGTCGCTTATTGCCGCGCTGGCGCTGGCACTCAACGCACTGCGCCAGCCTCAGCCGCAAATTACAATCGCGCTGTTGCCACTGGCGCTGGCCGGTGCTAGCGCAGGCTTTCTGCTATTTAACTTCCCACCGGCGCGCATCTTCATGGGCGATTGCGGGGCTGAATTTCTGGGCTATGTGCTTGGGGTCAGCGCGATCATCGGCGGGGCCAAGCTGGCTACCGTGCTGCTGGTGCTCGGTGTACCCATCCTCGATGTCATCTGGCTGATCATCTCGCGCATACTGTCGGGCCGTTCGCCAGCGCAGGGCGGGCGCGACCACTTGCACCTGCGGCTGCGCGACCTGGGCTTTACGCCGCGTCAGGTGGTGCTGTTCTATTATGCACTCAGTGCAAGTTTTGGGCTTATTGGCATTGTTAGTGTGGCCCCGGCAGTGAAGCTGGTAGCTCTGGGCGTGCTCAGCATCATTGTGGTTATTGTCATCGGCTACGCTATGCGGCGCACGGCGGTGGCTTCGTAACGGCTAGGGGTGGTTGCCGCAACAGCAAGCCGCGCTCATTACGGTGTCGTTGTAGGCTGCATATCGGCGACGCGAATGAATACCCGTACCTTCAATGTTTCGTGCCCGCTGCCCTGGTATACCCCGTGCATTGGCGCGGCGTCGGCATAATCGCGCCCTACCGCCACTCGCACATACTGCGGCCCAATCGCACAATTATGTGTCGGGTCGAGCGCCAGCCACCCGCGCCCTTCCAGAAAGACCTCGGCCCATGCATGGCTCGCCAACACCGTTTCTGGTGGTAGTGCCGGATCGTAGAAGTAGCCGCTCACATACCGTGCGGGTAATCCCTGGCTACGGCAGAGCGCGATCAGCAAGTGCGCAAAATCCTGGCACACGCCGCGTCCACCGGCCAGCACGGCATCGGCAGTGGTCGAAATATCGGTGCTGCCGCGCTCGTACACGAAGTTGTTAGCAATAGCGTGCATGAGTGCATAGGCGCTTGCCTCGGCATTGGCATCGCTCGGTGTGTGCTGGCGCGCAAAATCAGCGAGCGCGTCATTCAAAGGGACAAATTTGCTTGGGGTACAAAACTCATGGCGCTCAAGCAGGCTTATTGCAGTGGCAGCGAGCAGCGGGGTATTACTCGTTTCTACCAGGCTCTGCGCAGTAATTGTGAGCTGGTGGTGCGGTGGCAGTACGCTGTAGCAATGGATCGCATTACCAAAACGGTCGGTAATACGCTCGAAACCAGTGGGCGGGTCGAGCGCCAAGCGAAAGTTGATCAGCCACTGCCCATCGTGATCATATGGCTGCAAGCGTACTTCGCCTACCGCCTCGCACACTGGCTCATTATAATGAAAAACCGTTTCGTGCTCGATATGCAATTTCATCGTTTGTACCGTGTGCCTCGCCCGCTAGCGCTCGTTACCACGCTTAAAATTGCCGGTCATTTTTGCCATCACCAGCTGCGCGGCCTTGCCTTCTAGCGGCTCAATCTTACGCAGGAATTTCGCTGCCTGCTCGCCCTTCAAGATCATCACCTGCTTGCCATACCAGAAAAGAAACACCTTATCGCGGCTGGCGCGGTAGCTAAACACCTCGTCATCGAGCACACCCCGCCGATCCACTCCTGGTGCAGTGGTATCGGCAGCATCATTCGATATAGCCTGTTCCTGGCTGTCGGGTTGCAGGTCTTCCATAGCTCGGTCGTTCCTTGGCCTTGTCGCTGACATTATTGTTGCTGCTGTTGCGCCTGCACATAGCGGCTTATGGCCGCAACCCCGGCTGGCATCGTATTGACATCGAAGTAGCTCTGCGCAATCGCATCGCCAACGTGGTTTAGCTTGTGCTGCATATCGTCGAGGAACATATGCAAATCGGCCAGGGCTTCGCGAATATCAAGATAAGTTAGCTCGGCACAGAGGCGGCCCAGCAAGCGCTCGGCAGTATTCGCGGGCCGATCGAGTGGGCTATCGGAGATACGCCGCAGCGCGTCGCGCGTCTGGTCGAGGCAGAAGGCCACACTACGCGGGAAGGTACGGTCGAACAGCAGGAAATCGACCACACGCCAGGCTTGTAGCTGTGAGTGGGCGCGGCGGTACGGCTCAAATGCGCTACACGATTTCAGCAGCGCGATCCATTGTAAGCTTGCCAGCGGCGCAGTTTCGCCCCCCATGTTGCTCACCAGCGCGTTATATTTCACATCGAGAATCCGCGCTGTCTGGTCGGCCCGCTCAAGGAACTTGCCCGTTTGAATGAATTCCCAGCCTTCAGTATGTGCCATCGTCGCGTCGGTGATGCCCTGGAAGAGGTGCGAGCCGTTACGCACTTCGCTGAAAAAATCGTAGGGATTGCGTGCAATTGTGGCGAGGTCGGCATTCACAATCGAATGATACAGCCGATTAAGCTGTTCCCACATCTCGCGGCTAATTTGCTCGCGTACTGCCCGGGCATTTTCGCGGGCACGGCTAATGCACGACGCAATTGCGTTGGGGTTGCCTGGATGAAGGGTGAGGAACGAGGTGACGCTTTCGGCATCATAACGCGCAAACGCGGCAGTAAACAGGTCGCGGTCGCCGGTGATCGTAATCATCGGTTCCCAGGTTAGTTCCTGACTGGCGCTCGGTGCATCGAGCGATGCCTGAAAATTTACGGCAATGATCCGGGCCACATCTTCGGCGCGTTCAAGGTAGCGCGCCATCCAGAAGAGCGATTCGGCAACACGGCTTAGCATAGCAATCACCTATTGGGTAGGCGGCAACCGCAGCGGCCTGCGTACAGGTTCGCCTGGGCTGTCGTCTGGCTATTCCTCTAATACCCAGGTATCTTTGCTGCCGCCCCCTTGCGACGAATTAACCACCAGTGAGCCTTTGCGCAGCGCCACGCGTGTAAGCCCGCCGGGAATAATAGTAATATCGCGGCCTTGCAGGATGTAGGGCCGGAAATCAATATGCCGCCCCTCGAAATGCCCATCGACAAATGCCGGGTGCCGGCTGAGTGCGAGCGTGGGCTGGGCAATAAAGTTGCGAGGGTTCGCCCGTATTTTCTCGGCAAAGGCGGTGCATTCCTCGGCGGTAGAATGCGGCCCCACCAGCATACCGTAGCCGCCCGACTCATTGACTGATTTCACCACTAGCTGGTTCAGATGCTCAAGGATGTACGCCCGATCCACGGGGTTATCGGCGCGATAGGTTGGCACATTGTTCAGAATCGGCTCTTCGCTCAGGTAATAACGAATCATCGCGGGCACGAAGGGATAGATCGCTTTATCATCGGCCACGCCGGTACCAATTGCATTTGCCAGGGTTACATTCCCAGCGCGATACGCATTAAACAAACCTGGGCAGCCCAGCATTGAGTCCGAGCGGAAGGACAGCGGATCGAGGAAATTATCGTCAATACGTCGATAAATCACATCCACGGGCTGCAACCCACGGATAGTGCGCATAAATACGCGATTTTCGGATGTAACCAGGTCGCGCCCCTCCACCAGCTCAATACCCATCTGGCGGGCGAGGAAGGAATGCTCGAAGTAAGCCGAGTTATATACCCCTGGTGTCAATAGCACCACAGTGGGCTGGTCGGCGCGGCGCGGCGCAACATTCCGCAATGTCTCAAGAAGCGCTTGCGGGTAATGCTCAACCGGCAGCACGCCCGAGCGCTCAAACAGGCGTGGGAAGGCGCGTTTCATGGCCGTGCGGTTTTCGAGCACATACGACACCCCAGAAGGACTGCGGCCATTATCTTCCAATACCAGGTAGTGCCCCTGCTCGTCACGCACTAGGTCGGTGCCGCTAATATGAATATACACGTCGCCGGGTGGGTCAACCCCCATCATCAGCGGCGAAAAGCCCTGCGAGCTCAATACCAGATCGAGTGGAATAACGCCATCGTGCAAAATCCGCTGCTCGTGATACACATCGTGCAGGAACATATTCAGCGCAGTGACACGCTGGCGCAACCCGCGGTCGAGCATTTGCCACTCAGCCTGTGGGATGATGCGCGGAACGAGATCAAAGGGGAAAATGCGCTCAATACCTTCTTGCGCGCTGTATACGGTGAAGGTAATGCCCTGGTAAAGGAACGAAATATCGGCGAGCTGAATGCGATCGTCGAAATCAGCGCGCGAAAGCTCGCTCAAGCGCCGGTAGAGGCGCTCGTAGTGGGGGTGCGGCTTGCCAGGTGCCGCAAACATCTCGTCGAAGAAACCATCGAGGGTATAATCGTTGAATAAACTGCCCATGGCGCCGCCCTCTGCTGTAGACACACGGATAAGTGCGCAGCGGGCGCCGTTGCCCAAACCGACGAGCATTGGTAGCGGCGATTATACTTGATAGGTGGCATAGTGACAAGAGCCTCACAACCCTATCAAATAGCCTGAATTTATCAGATAGTATGCGTGCCGAAACAACACTATGCGAGCAACTATTAAATAGCCGCGCGGGTGTACAAGCTCGGGTTTTGCAGCAACCCACGAATCTTCGTCAACAAGCGGGGAAACTCTATTGGCTTCGTTTCATACTCATCGCAGCCAACGGCAAAGCAGCGCTCACGATCTTCAGTGAGTGCATATGCCGTCAGGGCAATGACTGGAATGTGCTGAGTCTCTTCCTTGGTCTTGATACGCTGGGTTGCCTGCCAGCCATTCAGTACGGGAAGGCCCATGTCCATCAGGATGAGATCGGGTTGCTCGGAACGGGCTAGCGCTACAGCACGCACACCATCGCCAGCTGTAATCACCTGGTAGCCCGAGATTTTAAGCATTCGCTCGATCATATCGCGGATCATATCTTCGTCCTCAACCACCAAAATTGTCTTCATGGTTCGCTCCATGTATTTTACGCAGTGCAGGGCGTAACAAATAGTACGTTCAGTACACAAGCGTCGTATGTATGCCGTGTATCAGGTCTGGGCTGGTTCAAGATCAAGTGTCAATAATTGCTGTACTTCTGCAAGAAGTTCTTCGCTGCGATACATTCCTTTCGCGATAATACGGTTCACTGAACCGCTGAGCTGCTCACGCTCGCTGGCCGAAAGATCTTTGGCTGTGAGCACAATAATAGGAGCAGTACGGTGCGCTGGTGTCGAGCGAATAGCTTCTATCACCTGCACTCCATCCATGTCCGGTAATGTTAAATCAACAATGTATAAATCTTGGTGCCCAGCCTGTAAATGATCGCATGCTTGAATACCCGTGGATGCCTGAGCGATGGTATAGCCACTTGATTGAATGGTACGGCACAAAAGCTCGCGCGTACTATCATCGTCTTCAACAATGAGCACTTGTTTTGTCGCTTGATGAGTGGCTGGGGCAATGCTCACATCATACTTTAACAATAATGTCGACAATCGGTCAAGCTCCACCGGCTTGACAAGGTAGTCAGTAGCTCCTAACGAAAAGCCGGTGGCTTGATCATCGACGATGGTAAGCATCACCACCGGAATATCGGCAAGCTGCGGATCGCTCTTTAATGCACTCAGCACTGTCCATCCGTCAATATTTGGCAAGAGAACGTCTAAGATGATGGCATCGGGCAATAAATCGCGGGCGAGCTGCAAGCCCATTTCACCATCGGCAGCGGTTACCACCGTGAATAGTTCTGGCGCAAGGGCGCGTGTCACTAAATCGCGCGTGGCCGGGTCATCGTCGATGTGCAATATCATACGATGTACTTGTTTATCCGCCAGTGGTGCCAGGTTACGCTGTCCGGCTGTTGTTGTCGGCGACCAGCTGGCATTAGCGGGCACATGTTGCAACGGGAGATTCACGACACAGGTTGTGCCCTTGCCCAGCTCACTCGATACCTGAACGTCGCCGCCCATAAGTCGGCATACATGCTGGCTCAGCGTTAGCCCCAGGCCAGTACCGCCATACAGGCGGGTGGTTTGCGCCGTGGCCTGAGTAAAGGGCTGAAAAAGCTGTTTGATCTGTTCGAGCGACATGCCAATTCCGGTATCGCTCACAATAAACGTTATACTATCCTCAGTGGAGGTTATTTCCAGTGCTACTTCGCCGTGGTCGGTAAACTTGGCGGCATTACTTAATAGGTTGAGCAACACCTGCCGCAGTTTCGTCGGGTCGGTATACATTGTATCAATATCGGGCGCACAATGGAACGTCAAGTGATTACTATTCTTTTCCATTAGCGGCTGAATGCTGGTAGTAACTTCCTGGGCCAGCGCTCGAACCCGCACTATTTCAGGTGCCAGGTACATTTTACCTGCTTCAATTTTCGAAAGGTCGAGCACATCGTTGATCAACGTAAGCAAGTGGCGCCCAGCTTGCTGGATTTTTTGAATATCGGGTAAGAGTTCGACCTGCCCAGGTTCGGTTGCAATACTTTGCAGCAGTTCGCTATACCCAATAATTGAGCTAAGCGGCGTGCGTAGCTCGTGGCTCATATTGGCCAGAAATGCGCTTTTGGCCTTATTGGCTTCTTCAGCGGCAATGCGCGCCTGTTCCGCCTGAGCACGTTGCTTAAACGCATCGCGATGCGCGCGTAGATTCGCTGTCATTGTGTTAAAGGAACGCTGTAGCTCGCCAATCTCGTCGGTGCGCGTGGCCTGAATTTCTTGCTGTAAATCGCCCGTGCCCACGGCCCGCGCAGCCAGGGCCATTTGCTTAATCGGTGTGATAATAATCCGTTGGAGGCGCACAAGCAGCACGCCCAGTGTTACTAGTAATATAATAACCGATGCTGCAATAGTCCATATGCCTGTATTAGCAATGCGCCCAATCCCCGTTATCAGCGTTGTTCCCGTATTCTGGTGTGCGCGATTAGTTTCATCTGTTAAGGTATCTAAAGCATGTTGGAGTGCTTGAACCTGCTGGCGATCGGGGATGATATTCGGTTGAGCCGCCAGCGCGGTTATAAGCTGCTGGCTTTGCATAATGAGTGTGCTACGTTGCTGTTGAAATGACCGAATCTGCGCTGGTTCGTCGGCTAGCTCAATTGCGAGCTGAGCATTGTTTTCACTTTGCACTAGCTGTGCGTTTGCATCTTCCATCATGGTGAGTGCGGCATTGGCACTCCGTAGATCATCGGTATTGTGGAATAACGCATACTGTTGTGCGGCACTTAGCACGCAACTCAGCTGGGTATTAAACTGATTGGCGAAATGCTCGCGTTCCGTTTTAGCTGCAACTGCAGTTGCAATCGAATCCCCAAAGGTTGTCACTTCGTGAAATGCGGAGATGGCAACGAGTACGAGCATAATAGTATATACGAGAGCACCAAGAACAAGTTTTTGAATGAGTGAAAGTTGCATAGTGTTGCATGATCCTTACCCAAGAAGATGATGTACAAGATAGATTTCTGGGTATGGTTCCGAATATACCACGCAGTACCAGTATGTTGGCCTGTCATCGGGTGCCAATACACCAAACGCCGCCCTATATCTATGGCGGGTAACGATACAAATTTGTCACCTATGAACCGCTCAACGAGAGAATTAGAGACGGTTGCCCAGGCGACCCACCACAAATTTCAGGTAGCGCCCCTCGGGGAAGGACGCGAGCACGGGATGATCGAGTGGCTGCCCGGCTTCGTGAAATATTTGCAGGCTGCGTTGCGCTTGCGCAGCCGCGGCAGCCAGCATCTCTTTGAAAGCTTCGGGGCCAACCTGGCTGGTGCAGCTGGCGCTTGCCAGTGCACCACCCGACGCAACACAGCGCATAGCCAGGGTGTTGATGCGGGTATAGGCTCGCAGCGCCGCATAGCGGCTTTGCTTGCTCTTTGCGAAGCTGGGTGGGTCGAGCACAACGAGATCGAATTGACGCCCCTCGGCAGCGTAGCGCTCAAGCAGGGCGAAGCAGTCGTCTGTAACGAAGGTGTGCCGCGCAGGCTCGAAGCCATTGAGGAGGACATTCGCCGCAGCGGCTGCCGCCAGCCCTTTACCAATGTCGGTGCTGGTAACCATGCGCGCACCACCACGCAGGGCGTATAGCGAAAATGCGCCTGTGTAGGAAAAACAATTGAGCACTGTGCGCCCGGCGCTGATCTGCTGAATAAAACGTCGGTTTTCGCGATGATCGAGGAATAGGCCAGTTTTCTGCCCGGCATGCAAATCGGCATAGAGCTGAATGCCATGTTCGCGTACCACCAGCCCTTGCGGTGGAGCTACCCCCCACACAACCGACGCGCGCTGGGTTACAGGTGAATGTGCCGCCCCGGTATCACCGATCTGCGACTCGCCGCCACGCTCGTCCTCATCGGTATCGCGCCCGCGCAGCACAATACCGCGTATGGTCGGGTCAACATCGCGCAACGCAGCGATGAGCCAGCCAATAAGCTCGCCTGCGCCTTCCATGTAGGTTGCAAGCACGGCCCAATCGCCATAGCGATCGACCGTAAGGCCAGGCAGACCGTCGCCTTCGCCAAATAGCCAGCGGTAGGCCGTGCATCCGTCATCGCGGAGGTGGGCGCGCAGTTCCCAGGCGGCGTGTACGCGCTCGCGCAGCCAATGCGCGTCGGGTAGGCGATGGGTGCTGAAGATACGAATAGCGATCGGGCGGTTTGCCTCCCACAGCCCATAACCCGACCAGTCGCCACTACGGACACGCACCCATGTTCCCGAGGGTAAGCGCAATTGCGGCGGCACATGGGTACGGTACACCCATGGGTGGCCTTGAGCCAGGCGCTCTTTGAGCTGCTGTGGTAGAGTGATTTCGGGAAGTTTCGCCATTGCTGCCTATGGTTCGTGTCGATATGGTACGCCTTAGGGCGCAGTAGTGCTGATTGTAGCCGAGAGCAGCATCCCCGGCAAGCGCTACGCCCCACGCGCGGTTCGCTTCACGGCGATAATATCGTCCCAGGGGATCACCGGGCGTGGTAGGTTGCGTTTTGTCAGGTAGGCTTGTGCGTTCCGGCGGCAGCTTACGAAGAAGCGACCAAGGCTACGAAGGTCGGGGCTGATACCTGGCACGAGCCGGGCCGGGCGAAACAACCAGCCACGCGCATCCTGTTCGAGCGCGCCGCGCACCCCAAAGCTTTCCTGCTGCCATAGCTGATCGTCGTGCCGATGGCAGAGCAGCCCGGCTGGCCCGGCGACGAGCGGTGCGCCCGGCGGCAGCACTACTCGCAGCGTATGCGTTGCAGCATCGGGCTGCGGGCGAACGCGGGCGCTCCAGGGGTAGCCCTGGGCATCGCGCCCGCTGAGTACGGCGTTTGGGTAGCTTGCTAGCTGATTGAGGAGCACCGGCCATTCTTCTTCCATGCGCACTGGCGTGGCGGCTGTGGCTGGCTTGCTTATAGCAGGGCTGCTATCTAGCTCTAGCACTTCGGGCGCGCGGCTGAAATCGCCGGCTGCCCACCAGCTGATGCGGCGTGGTGTCACAGTCATTATGAGCCGCATGTAGTACCAATCGGACAGGTAGCGCATAAGCCGGTTACTACTATATATCGCACTGCCTGGTTGCCGCTGAAACACCATTGCCAGTGCCTGCTCGCTGCCTTTGATACTGGTAATAATTTCGTCGGGTGCAACCGCGTCGCCCTGCACGAGCACTGCTGCTGGGGCAGTTATGCCGCTTGCGCGCGGCTCGGAGAAGAGCAGCGCTACCCGTCCATCGCGGCGGATGTTGAACACTTTTTGCGGTAGCGCGATGGAGGTGGTGATGATGAACTGGCCCTGTTCAGGATCGAAAAAAGGCAGCGTCGGCCAGGTGATCGGCGTACCATCTTTGGCGAGTGTACTGAATTCACAGGTGCGAAACGCGCCAATGACCTCAGCAATCGGTTCGGGCAGGGTAAGCGCTGGCATACGATATAGCTCCAATCGGATAAATAGCGGGTAGCGCGGTGTGATGCACTATTGTGCGCAACCGCACGATACCTGCATTCAAGGGCTGCTATTGTACAATGCGGTCGCCGCCGATTGTATGGATGAGTCTTTAGCACGCTGCTTGACGATGACAAAAGTGGTACAATTGTGCAAGATTGAACCAGGATGGCGTACCTTACGGCTCCTTACCTACCAAGAAGCGAGGTTGAAATGGCTGAAGCCCAGAAAGTCCCCTCCCGCAGTGAATTACCTGTAGCGTATACCTGGGATCTCTCGGTGGTGTATGGCAACACCGATGCGTGGGATGCCGATGTAGCGCGCATTGAAGAGCTACTGCCTGAACTTAGCGCACTACAAGGTGCGATCGACCAGGGAGCAGGTAAGCTGCTTCGCGCGTTGAACTTGCGCGACGAGATTGCCCAGATTCTCTATCAGCTCTATACCTACGCCAGTAACCTCAAGAATTCCGATAGCACCGAACCTACCGGGCAAGCGCTCGATGAGCGGGCTGGCTCGCTGCTCGCGCGGATCGGTGCGGCGCTGGCGTTCATCGAGCCAGAAATTCTGGCGATTCCGCAGGCGACTGTCAATGGCTGGCTGAAGAGCGAACCGAAGCTAGCGATTTACAGCTACGAGCTGCAAGAGCTTGCCCGCCAGCGCGAGCACATTCGCTCGGCTGAAGTTGAGGGTATTCTGGCGCAATTTGGCGATGTTACGCGCGCGCCGAGCGAAATCTTTGAGATTTTGACCAATGCAGACCTGAAGTTTCCCGAGATTGCGGATGAGCAGGGCCAGAGCATTCAGCTTTCGCATGCGCGCTATGGCCGCCTGCTGGAAAGCCAGGATCGCCGGGTGCGCCGCGATGCCTTCAAAAACTACTATAGTGGCTATCAGGGTATTCTCAATACCCTCGGTACAACGCTGGCCGCCGAGGTGCGCAGCCACGTTGTGAATGCGCGTGTGCGCGGCTATGATTCGTCGTTGGCGGCGGCGCTTGAGCCGCGCGATATCCCGCTGGATGTGTACCACAACCTGGTCAAAACTATCAATGGCAACCTGCCCAAGTTGCACCGCTATATGGCATTGCGCCGACGCATCATGGGGCTGGATGAGCTGCATATTTACGATACGTATGCGCCGCTGGTGCCTCAGGCCGATCTGGCGGTGCCCTACCCCGAAGCCTGTGAGACGGTTACCGCAGCCTTCAAGCCGCTGGGCCGCGATTATGCCGATGCGCTGAGCAAGGCGTTTACCCAGCGCTGGATCGATGTGTATGAAAATGTGGGCAAGCGTAGCGGTGCGTATAGCAGCGGCTCGTACTCAACGCCACCGTTTATTTTGCTGAACTACCAGGATCGGCTGCGCGATATGTTCACCCTGGCGCACGAGCTAGGCCACTCGATGCACTCGTATTTCACGCGGCGCACGCAGCCCTTTGTGTATGGTAACTACACCATCTTTGTGGCCGAAGTCGCATCGACGCTCAACGAGGCGCTGCTGAACGATTACCTGCTGAAAACACGGAATGATCCGATGCTGCGCAAAAGCCTGATTGTGCAGCAGCTCGATGATATCCGTGCAACGATTTTCCGCCAGACGATGTTCGCCGAGTTCGAGCTTGATATTCACGCGCGCACTGAGGCGGGTGAGCCATTGACTTCCGACACACTCAACAAACGTTACTACGAGCTGGTGAAGCGCTACCAAGGCCCGCCGGTGACGCTCGACGATGAAATTGCGTTTGAGTGGGCGCGGATTCCGCACTTCTACTATAACTTCTATGTCTATCAATATGCCACTGGCCTGTCGGCAGCATTGGCGCTGAGTCGACAGATCATCGACGAAGGGCAGCCAGCAGTGCAGCGCTACCTGAAATTCCTTAGCAGTGGCTCGTCGCGCTCGTCGATCGATATGCTGCGCGACGCCGGGGTAGATATGACGACACCTGCGCCAGTGCAGGCAGCTATGGATACTTTCGAGCGATTGGTGGATGAGCTAGAGTCGTTGGCATAAGTGTGCATTTGGAGCTGAGTGAATAAACGGCGGAAGACAAGAATGTGCGTCTTTCGTCTTTTGTTCCAGGACTTACACCGTCATCTGTGTTGGGGCTTGATTCTGCCACAGGCGAAAGACGCATGTAAGAGCTGGTTGCTCGGTTGTATCAATGGTGGCTATGTGAAATCGATCCGCTCACGGCACACACTGTTGATTCTTTGTGGTTTGCTGTTTGCGCTGTTGCTGGCTTGCGCTACGGCGGCAGGGGCAATGCGCGCCGGAATGATAGCGCCCGTGCTGGGCGCGGTGACACTGGGCCGCTATACACTTGATACAGCTATTGAGAACCGTATCTGTTTGCAGCGTGTGCTCAAGCAGCCTTGCTCACCACCGATATATATGGTACGTCTGAGCATTGCAGAACCCTTGGGCACATCTTACTATCGCCTATTAGGAATGCGCATCAGTGAGCGCTATGTTTTTTACCCATAATACCAAATCTGGTGTATAGAGTGCTGTATGGTGCGGGTTCGGGGTGGCCTTGTGGCTCGCGAATTTCCCTTTCTTGTGCGCTGCCGCGCTTAGTCGGTGACACATGCGAAAACCGCGCATCAAACGGATGTCGTATAAGCAGCGCGCCGATCGGCAGTATGCGATAGGCTATAAACTATAAAGTGCGTAGCGCCTTGGTGGTGCTGCGCACTTTATATGTGATTGGGTTAGAGCTCAATCGAGCTACGGCTAATGCCCAGTATCTGTTATTACCGGTTTCCCTTCACGTGCAAGCCTGGCTCGGCCTGCGATGCAGGCGATTGAAATGGGCCGCCCTGGCTGCTGCTACCACCATCAAGCGCGTCGAGCAGGCCACCCAGGCCACCGCTTGTGCTGCTGGTGCTACTACGGTTCTGTCCGCCCAGCATACGGCTTGCCATATACGCTGCAACACCGGCCATCGCCATTTTGCCCAGCGTGCCGCCAAGCGGTGAACCCTGCCCAAATACTTTATCGAATAGATCGGGCGCTTGCTGGCCGGCCTGGGCGGCCATGCGCCCAAGGTTGCTCGGGTCGGCGGCCTGGTCGTCGTCGCTGGTATAACCATCAAACGGACTATTCGGGTCGTTATGGGCTTGCTTATATTGCTCGGCTAGCTTGGCGCGCTCAGCCGCCGAAAGGTGATCAAGCGCTGAGGCGTGGGCATCGGCAGACATGCCTGCCGGGGTATTGCTCATCATCTCGCGATAGCGGCGCGCCGCCTCGGCATCCGAAATACTGCTTGGATCGTCCTGATAACGTTTCAGGAAATCCAGGTAGTCTTGCTGCTGGCCCCCACCGGTCAGCAATTTCTGAAGCGCGTCAAACGTCATACTGGGCCTCCTGTCATTAGCGAATCCACGTATCCAGATGATTCATCGGCTATGTACATACCCATACGAGTAAGTATTGTACCACAGTGCATACGCTATGCAGTATATCCTGAACGTTGAGAGAAGTTGCGAGAAAATACTTTGGTTTTAATAGCACGCTTTTTGCTACAGTCGAAGCAGTGTGAAGCGAATCCACCGATCTTTCTACGCGCTCGCCCGCTCGATCGGGCCGATCGCCCAGCGTCCCTGGTCGAGCAAGCTGCGCAGCTGGGTGCAATAGGACGTGATGTCGATCTGCTGCTGGTGCAACCACTCGGCACTGTAATAGGTTTCGCGGTAGAGCTCGCCAGCATCGCAGCCAATCATTACCAGCGCACCCTTCTCGCCGCGCGCTGCCATATCGGCCATCAGGCAGCACGCGCCAAAAAAGTTTGTGCCAGTCGAACCGCCATAGCGCCGCCCGATTCGCTCTTCGAGGACATGGATCGCGGCATATGAAGCCGCATTTGGCACGCGAATCATATGATCAACAATGGTGGGGAGGAACGATGGCTCAACCTGCGGTCGTCCGATACCCTCAACGCCTGAGCCACCTGCCACCCGTAACTGCGGGTTGCGCGTGCGAAAATACTCGTAAAACACTGAACGTTCGGGATCGACGACACAAACTTGCGTGGCATAGCTACGGTAGCGAATATAGCGCCCGAAGGTAGCTGCGGTGCCGCCAGTACCCGCACCGCACACGATCCAACGTGGGCAAGAGTACGGCTCGTTGGCAAGCTGCTTAAACACCGACTCGGCGATATTATTATTGCCGCGCCAGTCGGTCGCGCGCTCGGCGAACGTAAACTGATCCATAAAATGGCCGCCAAGCTCGGTAGCCAGCGCCCGTGCATGCGCGCGATCCTGGCTCGGATCGTCTACCAGCATACACTCGCCGCCATACTGGGTAATGCGGCGCAGCTTCTCAGGCGATGTGCTGCGCGCCACTACGGCAATGAAACGCAGCCCCAGCAGGCGCGCGTAGTACGCTTCAGAAATAGCTGTGCTGCCGGAAGACGCCTCGATAATTGGCGTATTGCGCGTCACCCAGCCATTGCACAGTGCGTACAAAAAGAGCGAACGCGCTAGCCGATGCTTCAGGCTGCCAGTTACATGCGTCGATTCATCTTTAATATAGAGCTTGATCTGAGGAAAAGCGGGTAGGAACACCGGCACGAGGTGGGTATCTGCCGAGCGTGTGAAATCGGCATTAATCGCAGCTATCGCGTCGCGCAGCCAAGCATCGGGCATAGCGCCTCCTTTGGCTATAGTTGTGCGGCCGGGAGTATAGTACCGCTGCCAGCTGGTTTGAGCAAACGGGCCGGGTTTGACACTACACCCTATTGGCATAGAATACAGAAAGCCCGGCACAGTGCACACTCACATTCGGTTCGTGCCAGGGCCAACGGTGAAACGTAACCGTAGCTATTCTACGGCGAACCTGCTCAGTGCCAACCTACGCACGAACGATAAGGAAGCGCGACAATGCCTGCTACCGCCCCTTCCAACGAAACTTTCGCCCAGGCTGTAGCGCATTTCAATGCCGAAGCCTATCGCGACGCGCTGCTCGCCTTCGAGCAATGCTGGTTTTCCGAGCGTAATGATTTCCTCCGCGGCCTTTTGCAGCTGAGCAATGCGCTGAATCAGCTGCGCCTGGGCCTGATTACCGGGCCGCGCCGTACCCTCGCAAGTGCTGCCCGGCTGCTCGCGCCTTATGAACCACAGCACACCGGGCTTGATATGGCTGCGGTATGCGCCTACATTGCCGAGCTGCGCGCCTGTATTCCCGCAGATCTCGAGAGCAATCAGGGTCGGATTGAGTGGGCTAGCATACCGCGCTTGCGTTTGTAACATTGCTCACCACACGCCATATATCAGCAAGTAGGGGAAACAATGGCTATTCTTCAGCAGATCAGCGCACGCACCTTCTATATTCCCGGCGCAAATAATCTGGGGGTCGTTGCTACTGGCGATGGCGGTGCGATAACGATCGACACTGGGCTGGATAAAGACACCGGGCGACTCATTCGCAAAGCGCTCGATGAGGCCGGGCTGACGCTGCGCGCGATTATCAATACCCACCATCACGCCGACCATATTGGCGGCAACGAATACCTGGTGCGCAACGTTCCAGGCGTGCAGGTGTATGCGCCCCCGCTCGAAGCCGCGCTGATTACCTACCCGTTGCTCGAACCAGTGTACCTAAGTATGGGCGCCCAGCCAATTGCGCCGCTGCAAAACAAATGGCTTATGGCTAAGGGGGTAGCAGTTGATCATTTGATTGAAGCTGATCAGCTGACGATCGGTGGTACTACGCTGGATGTCATTCCGCTACCCGGCCATAGCCTGGGCCAGGTGGGGCTTGCGGTAGATGGAGTATGTTTCGCTGCCGATGGCTTTTTCGGCCCGGCCATCTTACAGAAGCATGGCATTCCATATGCTCAGGATGTAGGGCTACAGCTGGCTAGCCTTGGCCGGGTTGCGGCCCGCAACGATCTGTTCTTCCTGCCCGGCCATGGCGACCTGACACCACGTGATCAGCTTGAAGAACTGCTCGCGATCAACCAGGCCGCGATCGAACGGGCCAGTGCTGCGGTACGTGCGGCCCTCGCCGATCCAGGCGACCTGCTAACGGTAGCACGACGGGTACGCGTCGCGCTTGGGCTTCAATTCGCAGCGATTCCGCAGTATGCCATTTTTGTGTCGGCGGTATCCGCACACCTGGGTTATCTGGTGCAGCAGGGCAGCGCCCAGGTCGTGCTCGGCGATGAGGGCATGCTCTGGCAGGCGTAAAAGCGGCTCGCTGCGCACAGCGTTATGCGCCCAAATGAGTAAGCTATGAGCAATACCACCAGCCCACAGCACTATACCGAAATCACCGTGCGCGCTCGTTATGCCGAAACCGACGCGATGGGCGTCGTACATCATGCGAGCTATATTGTGTGGCTCGAAGAAGGCCGCACCGAACTCTTCCGCAGTATCGGCCTGCCGTATTCCGCGATCGAGGCGGCTGGCTACTATGTGCTCCTCACCGATTTGCAGGCACGCTACTTGGGCGCGGCGCGCTACGACGACCAGGTGATAGTGCGCGCCGAGCTTGCCGAATTGCGCAGCCGCCAGGTCGTGTTTGGGTATGCGCTGCACCATGCCCGCACTGGTGCACCAATACTCACCGCCCGCACCGAGCATGTGCTGGTGGCGCGTGCTACTGGCAAGCCCACGCGTTTTCCGCCCGATGTGCTAGCACGACTGCAACAATCGCTTGGTGCCACGTAATAGCCACGCACGACGATAAACCTAAACCGCACAGCGCAACAATTACCGGTATGCAATACGCCAGGCCAATGGCTACGTGGTAGAGGTGCTTGCTGCTTGCCCCTGGCTCACCCCGTATGGTTCGCATGTACCGCATAGGAGCTATGGTATGACACAGCCCGACCGCGAGTTGCCCACTAACGCAGTGCCGCCGACAAAACCGCGCGCTGGTATTCCGCGCTGGGTCTTCAAAATATTAGCGCTAGTAGTTGGCCTGCTGGTGTTCATTCTCGCGCTACAGCTGCTCAAGCAGGGCGCAAAAGAATACGGGCGCCAAATTATTCAGTATTTGAATGTAAGCACCGCCGCAAACTCACTGGGATTTGGCTGGCTGCTGGCCTATATCTTTCTCAGCGGTTCACCGGTGGCGGCAATCGCCGTATCATTCTTCGCCGCAGGCACGATTACCGCCATGCAGGCATTTACGATGATCACTGGTTCGCGGTTAGGAGCCTCGTTCATTGTATTGTTTGTCGGTTTCATCTATTATATGCGTGGGCATCAGCGCTCGGCCAGTATTTCGATTGGGGTGCTGGCATTGCTCACCACCGCAGCGATTTACGTACCAGCGCTGGCGCTGGGCTACTGGCTGCTCACATCGGGCGTTTTTGCGGGCCTGCAAGTAAGCGCAACCTCGCCGCTTTCGTCGGCGATTGATACAATCTTTAACCCGATTCTGGATGCGATTAAAAGGAGCGGGCTGCCTGGCTGGGTAGTGTTTGGGCTTGGGATTGGCACATTGCTGCTAGCGTTTAATCTGCTCGATCGGGCGCTGCCCGAGATGAACGCCGAACGCAGCGCCTTTCAACGCATTGGGCGGTTGGTATACCGGCCAATGGCGATGTTCCTGCTTGGCTGCGCAGTTACATCCGTTACACTCTCTGTATCGGTATCACTCTCAATCCTTGTGCCACTTTCGGCGAAGGGCCTGGTGCGGCGCGAAAATACGCTCCCCTACATTATGGGGGCAAATATCACTACGTTTATCGATACGCTAGTGGCCGCGCTGATTAACGGCGGGCCAGCTGCCTTCACAATCGTACTCGTTGAGATGATTAGCGTGGCAGTACTTTCGTTGCTAGTTTTGCTCTTCTTCTATCGTGGGTTCGAACGCACGATTTTACGCACGCAAGAGCTTATTATTCATACAAATCGCACTCTTGGCGTATTTCTATGTATTATGCTAGTTGTGCCGCTTATCCTCTTATTGGTGAAGTAAATGCAGGTGTTAATCTACGCTGGGGTAGCACCATCGCGCGATGCTGTGCTGCAATTCTGTACACCGATTATAGAACGCTGCGTCCGCACGCTGACGCTGGTGTCAGGGGGTGGGGCCGAGCGCGAAGCGTTACTGCGTGAGGCTGCCAGCCGCCTGCACCCACCCGAACATGTGTCGGTAACGCTGCGCGCATTGCCTGGGAATGCGCAAACTGCCATCCTGGCAGCGGCCCGCGAACAGCCCTTTGATCTAGTTATTTTAGGCCGGTTGCATCAGCCACTTGGCCGACTATTACCGGGCGTGCGCAGCAAAGTCATCGCGCAGCGCCTTGAGCCATCGGTGCTGCGGGTGCAGGGGCCACCTCGCCAGCTCCGGCGCATCCTACTGGCAAGCGGCGGCGATTTCCACACGTTTGGCGATGTGAGCGCAGCACTACAGCTCGCCAAACCACTCGGCGCAGAAGTAACTGTGCTGCACATTCTCTCGCAGCAATCGCTGCTGTTCGAGGGCTTTGGCCCACGCCCTCTCACGGTCGATGCCTTTCTGGCAGGTAATTCGCCCGAGGCGCATACCCTACGCGATGCCGTTGCGATGCTCAAGCAGCGTGGCGTAGCAGCACAGTTGCGTGGGCGGGTCGGGCCGGTGTTGGATGAGATTCTGGCCGAGCTGCGCGAGGGGAATTATGATTTGCTAGTGATTGGTGCGCACCGTGTCGCCAGCGCACTCGACCGAATTTTACTTGAGGATATTACCGAAGACCTCCTCGATATCAGCCCCTTACCGGTGATGGTGGTAAAAAGCAAAGGCGCGCCACTATAGGGGCATGCTTATATTGCCTTGCTCATGCGCTGTTTCCTTATATAGCCCATAGAAACTTAGTTATAGTATAATAGGCGTAAACCTAACCAAACAAAAACAAAGCAGCTGCACCTTATGGAACATACCGCCGATAACCCAACGCTTGTTCTCATCATCGATGATGAAGACGCTATTCGTGCGGTCATGGGCAGAATGATTGAGCGGATGGGATTTCGTACTCTGATGGCTAGCGGGGGCGCTGCGGGCATTCAGTTGCTCACTGCGCATAGGGATGAGATTTTATGCGTCCTGCTCGACTTAACAATGCCAGGCATGAGCGGCGAAGCAGTGCTCGCGCACTTACGCCAGGTGCGTCCGGATGTACGTGTTGTGCTGATGAGCGGCCATAGTATGGAAGATATGGCGCAGCGCTATGCGCATTTGCAGCCAACTGCCTTCCTGCAAAAACCGTTTAATTTAACCACACTACGCGGCACGCTCGATGCGATCGTGACATCGCTCTAACCGCCCTATATAGCAGCAATCATTCACAGCAAGCCAAGAATATTGTGCTATGCAGCTGCACCACGAATTTGCTCCCAGGTAAGCCCCATTGCCCATAACAAGGCCAGTGCAGCTAAGGCCCCAGGCATTTCGGCAGGTGGCAGGGTGGCGGCCACTACTGCCTGCTCGCCAGCGCCTTGTGCTGCAAACACTACACCCTCGCGCACAAAGAGCGCCCGTCCGCCCTCGGCACGATGAAACCCAATAATTGGGTTGTCGTCGCCGGTGCTGAAATAGCTCAGTGGGCAGGGCGCATACTCCGCTAGCGCCACGATTTCTGGCACATCGGCATTGAGCGCAACACCCCCGCTTGCGTCGGTAATCAGCATTGGCACACCCAGCACACGCGCGAGCTCGGCGCTATCGGCGATGCCCGCTGGCAGCTCGGTGGGTAGATCGGTGATGGCGCTGTATGCGCAGCGCTCAAGCGCCAGTCCTCGCTCGGCAATACCCACAGCAGTAAGGCCAACTACCGCAATGGTGGCGTTGGGGCTGGCGAGTAGCGTGCGCGTCGCATTGTAATCGGCGGCTAGCGCAACACTCGTGGGGCGGCCCAGGGCTTCTAGCTCGGCGGCTAGAATTTGGGCAGCAATATCGCGCGCCGCACCGCCAGCGATGCCTAGCACAGGAATCGGCCCCAGCTGCTCCCAGGGCACATCGAGGGCCGCCTGCGCCCGGGCGAAAGGCGGCGACCCGATGCCAATATCGTCATCGCCAAAGCTGGCAGTGGTACGTTTGGCGAATTGGCCTGGATCGAACGCCCAGCTGCGCACGCCATAGCCGAGTTGAATTTGCCCGTCGGGGCGCACCTGGCTTGGAATGCCACGCGAAGCCGCTTCAGCAATAAGCTGCAGGGCTGGCAATGGTAGCGCCTCGGCGCGGCGGCGTTTCTGTAAGTCCCACAGCGGCCCCTCCGCATCCCACTCTTCGTCGCCAGCCTCCTGGCGATTCAGCCCTTCGACCACATATTGGGCCAGGGCAACCCCAATTGGCGGTGTGGGCGTGGTAAAGTTCACATTGGTCACGTTTCCGTGTTCATCCACGAACGTATCGACTTCAAGATGCCCCAGCACCATGCCGATGCTCTGCGCGCCATCTTTTAGCGCATCTTTCAGGCGACGTGCGCGCTGCGTAGTACTACGCACCTGTAGAAACACACCGGGCTGTGGCATATACAGATTGGGGCCTTCAAGCCCGCGCAATTGCACGATTTCGGTTGGCATTGATCTCACTCATTTCGCTTGCTGTACAGCTGCTCAGGGGCAACCGCAACAGCGTCATGGTACGAGGCGCGCGCTGCACTGTCAAACAGCTGCAGGTAGGCCTTCGGTGTATTCCTCAGCACACCGCATCTTCATATACTTCACTACTCGTATATACCGCCTTCACAGCTTCTTCACAGCCCGCCCATACGATGATAAGCACCAACTGTGGAGCACCTACGCCCCGCGCTTGGCAGGCGATTGAATAACCGTATGTGTACATTGAGGGAGGACACTACCAATGAAGCGCAAGTTATTGATTGGATTTAGTGGCGGCGTTCTGGCATTGGCCCTGGCGAGCGGTGCGGTTTACGCCCGCTCACCACTCAGCGCTACCGCCGCACCAGCTGTGGCGCAGGCAACGCCATTACCCAATGCTCCAGCAAGTAGGCAGAGCGCACCAGCGCGACCTGGGCGCAAAGCGGTTGTGCTGGTTCACGAGCTGATTAAAGCCACCGCCGATGCAACCAAAACGCAGGCGAGCGATGTACGATCCGCGCTGCAAAATGGGCAGAGCCTGGATCAGTATGCCCAGAGCAAGGGCGTGAAATCGGCTGATATTATTAGCGCCGCACGGGCAACCCTCAGCGAGCGGTTGAAAACAGCCGTAGCAAATGGCAAGCTCACGCAAGCGCGTGCCGATGCACTGCTGGCGCAATTCGATACTAACGCGCCGCAGACCATGACCAATACGAATCTTGGCAAGGCGTTTACCCGCGCCGGGCGGCGACAGCTGGCCGGGAAAGCTGTGCTGATTGCCGCAACTGCCGAAGTAACCGGCACCACCCCACAGGCGGTACGCGACGCGCTACAGGCGGGCCAGAGCCTAGCACAGTATGCGCAAGCCCATGGTAAAACTGCCGACGATATTATTGCCAAGCTGAAAGAGAAGGGCGAAGATCGGCTAGCGCAGATGCTGGATAAGGCGCGCGCACTGCTCAACGAGCCGGGGCTGGGGCGCACGCAGCCAACCACACCACCAAACACTACCCAATAATATTCTGGTCTTTCGCTTACCCAGGCATTGCCACCGGCCACACCAGTGTTTTATCGCATTGGTGTGGCTTGTTTTATGCGTGCACAATAGCCGGATTGCCCAATCATAACCGCGCGTCAATGGGCATACCCGCCGTTGCTGGGCAGCGCGTGCTATAATAGTGCCAATACGCATGCAAGGTATGGCAGCATGAACCAGTACGATAGCCTGCCCACAAGCTACATGGTTGGGCATATCCAGATCAAACCGAATATTATTCTCGCGCCAATGGTTGGCATTACCGATAGTGTGTTCCGGCGCATGATTTTGGGGCTGGGCGGCTGTGGGCTGGTGAGCAGCGAAATGACAAATGCCTCCAGCGTGAGCGCGCGCGCAATCAAGCACCACCACCAGCTCGATTTCCTGCCCGAAGAGCGCCCGATTACCATGCAGCTCAGCGGCAACGATCCCGATTTGGTCGCAAATGCAGCGCGTATGGTCGAGCAGCTCGGTGCTGATATTCTCGATATTAACTGCGGCTGTCCTTCGCCCAAGGTAACTGGTGGCGGCCACGGCTCGGCACTGCTGCGCGACCTGCCTAAAATGGAGCGGCTATTGCGCGCCGTGAAAGCTGCGGTGCAAATCCCGGTAACTTTGAAATTTCGCTCGGGCTGGGATGAGCAAAACCTGAATTACCGCGACACGGCGCGCATGGCCGAGCAAGTAGGTATTGCGGCGCTAGCGCTCCATGCCCGTACCCGCGCGCAAGCTTACAGTGGCCTGGCAAATTGGGATCATATCGCCGAGGCGAAACAGGTGGTGCGCATCCCGGTGATTGGCAATGGCGATGCGCGTGAGGCCGGTGAAGCGCTTGAGAAGCTACGCAGCAGCGGTGCCGACGGCGTTATGATTGGGCGCGGCGCGATGAGCAATCCCTGGATCTTTTTGCAAATTGCACAGCTGCGGCGCGGCGAGTTGCCATTCGAGCCAACACCAGCCGATAAGCAAGCCTGGCTGCTACGCTACCTTGCGCTCTGCCAGGAAGACATAGGCGATCGCTTGGCACTGAATAAGCTGAAACAGCTCATCGGCCAGTTTGCAATAGCGCTGCCGGGTAGCGCAGTGCTACGCTCGGCGGTGCAGCGCGCGAACAACATCGATGAAGCACGCGAACATATCGAGCGGTTTTTTGCACCGCATATGGAACTTATAAGCGTCTGACCTGGTGGGAAATGGCCCGATCCTCGGGCAGATTGTTTCACACCGAGCAACCTACGCCCGTTTCTCGCCACTCCCTCGCCCCGTCACCCGCTACCTTGAACCAAAGGAGGTACGGTGATGGCACCAATTCGCGTCGTTCACTATGGATTGGGGGCTATTGGTAGCGCCGTTGCGCAGCTTACCTGCACCCAGCGCGGGCTGCAAGTCGTTGGCGGCATCGATCACAATTCGCAAAAGGTTGGGCGCGACCTTGGTGATGTGATTGGGCTTGATCATCAGCTCGGCATTGAGGTTTCGGGCGATGCGCTTGGCACACTGCGCCGCATGCAACCTAATCTCGTCATCCACGCTACCACGTCTCGTTTTCACGAGGTCTATTCGCAAATCCTCAGCTGTGTCGATACACGCACCAATGTCATTTCCACCTGCGAGGAACTGGTATACCCCTTTGCTAAAGAACCTGCCGCTTCGGCCAAGCTGCATCGGGCGGCGGTGCACGCGGGCGTTACTGTGGTGGGCGTGGGCGTTAACCCTGGCTACATCATGGACTTACTGCCCCTGATGCTGACCGCCCCCTGTGTGAACATTAAGCGCATTAGCGTCACCCGCGTCATCGATGCGACCAACCGGCGCGCAATGATTCATCAGCGGATTGGTGCTGGCCTGACGCTTGAACAGTTTCGCGAAAACCTGGCACAGGGTACAGTGCGCCACATTGGCCTGGCCGAATCGATCGGGCTGATTGCCGACGGATTGGGCTGGCAGCTGTATCGCACCACCGAGCAGATTGACCCAATCCTGGCGAGCGAATGGATCGCAACGCCCTATGGCACAATTGCGCCCGGCCAGGTAGCGGGGGTGCGCCAGAATGCACGTGGCTGGATGCATGGGCGCGATGTGATTTCGCTCACCTGGGAACAAACCGTAGGCTCGCGCAAAACGCATGATGCAATCTATATCGAAGCGACGCCACCGGTTGATCTGGTGATTCAGGGTGGGCTGCAAGGCGAACAGGCCACTGCTGCGCTTATTCTTCATGCCATCCCGCAGGTGCTCGCCGCCGAGCCAGGGTTAACCACCGTGCTACAGCTACCACCGCTGCACTATCAGCCCCGCCCCGAGCCACTTCACGAGCGTACTCGCTGATACAACATCGTTGCTTTTCAGGTTTTTCTCATGCGGTGCCTGGCTGCCGGGCACCGCATGAGTAATAGCGCTAATCCTTAAAAAGTACGCCATCAAGCGAAACCAATATTACAAGTTCAGCCCAAACCACCCCAAAATAGTGATCACAATCAGGGCGATCGAGAGCAGGCTGACGATAATCGCAATCGCCCAGGCCAATAGGTTATAGCCCAAACGATTGGTATGCGCCCCCATCAATTCATGGTTATTCACCAGCGAGAGAATGGCAAACAATTCAATTGGCAGTAACAAGCCATTGAGCACATACACACCTACCAATACCTGAATCAGCGGCAGCCCAGGAATAAGCGCCAGCAGCGCGCCGATTACCACCAACCCGGTGAACAGCCCCATAAAAATCGGCGCCTCGCTCCACGAACGCGACACCCCACGCTCGAAGCCCAGCGCCTCGCTCATGACATAGGTAGTGGCAAGCGGCAGCACCCCTGCTGCCAGCAGCGAAGCGCCCAACAAGCCGAGCCCGAATAATACCCGCGCATATGGCCCAGCCACTGGCTCAAGCGCCACCGCAGCATCGGCAGCCGTGTCGATCGTGATGCCGCGTGGGAAGAGCGTTGCCGCCGTGGCAATAATAATGAACGAGGCTACAATCCCAGCAAATACCGTACCCGCCAGCACATCAAAACGCGTATAGCGGTATTCTTCGGGTGTTACGCCTTTTTCAACCACCGATGATTGCACGTATAGCTGCATATAGGGCGAAATCGTGGTGCCGATCAGTGCAATCAGTAGCTGTAAATAGCCAACTTCAAGCTTAGGCGTCGGTCGCACCGTTTGCCAAAAAACATCGCCCCAATCGGGCCGTGCTAACACCGCCGCGCCGATATACGCAAAGAAGCCGAGGGTAAGCGCTAAGAAGATCTTCTCGACCCGATCATAGGAGCCGCGCGTGATGAGCAGCCACACCAAAGCTGCCGCCACAGGTACCGCAATATAGCGGCTGACGCCAAACAATTCGGCGGCGGCGGCAATGCCCACAAATTCCGAAACAATAATGCCGAAGTTCGCGATGAACAGGGTTAACAGAATGAGCGCGGTGACGCGCAGCGAAAAGTTCTCGCGCACCAGGTCGGAAAAGCCCTTGCCCGTAACCGCTCCCAGCCGCGCGCTCATCTCTTGCACCACGCCCACAAATAGGGTGACAATTACCATCGCCCAGAGCATGCCGTAGCCATACGATGCGCCCGCCGAGGCGTAGGTCGCAATCCCGCCCGCATCGTTGCCAGCGCTGGCCGCGAGCAGACCCGGCCCTAATGCCAGCAGGTAAGGCCAGATGCGACGGCGGCGCGGGCGCGTCTGCTCGCGTGTGCCGCTGCTTGTGCGCCCCGGGGTTGTATCTCGTGTCATCATAGCGATTTCCTTTAGCTGAGGGGCAAACCCTAGCCGAATGAGCGCGCGCCACGGCGATGCCAGATATCGGGTAAAAGCACTGCCAGCGCGTCATCAACAGTTACAATCCCAAGCATGCGGCCATGATCATCGAGCACTGGCACGGCCAGCAGGTTGTATTCAGCCAGCACGCGCGCGGCGTCTTCGGCGCGATCGTCGGGGCTAATCGTTGGCACGTCGTCGTCCATCAGCTCCGCCAGTGGCATACCTGGCTCGGCGAGAATGAGGTTGCGCAGCCGCACAATGCCGTGTAAGAAGGCGGGTGCATCGTCTTCGGGAAGGGTTGGCGCAGCAGCTTCAATTGCATCGGCGGGCTCGGCCGGTTGGGGATCGATGACATAGACCGCCAGCAGCGGGTCGGGCGCTTCTTCGAGCGCCCGCACAATTGCCAGCGCATCGCCCACAGTTGAGCCTACCGGTACCCGTACAAAATCGGTGGTCATAATGCGGCCTGCGCTGTCTTCATCGTAGGCCAGCAGCTGCTGAACGTCGGCGGCTTCCTCGGGTTCCATACGCGCCAGCAGCTGCTCGGCGACCTCATCGTCGAGATCTTCCAGCGCGTCGGCGGCAGCACCGGGGGCCATTTCTTCAAGAATATCGGCGGCGCGCTCCTGATCCATACCTTCGAGTAGATCGGCCACGCGCTCGTCGCTTACTTCTTCTAGCGTTTCAGCGGCGGTTTCGTCATCGAGGGCGGCCACAATCTCGGCGCTCTCGCGGTACGAAAGCGCATCAACAATTCGCGCTAGGTCAACCGGGTTTAGCTCGGAAAGGCGATCGTAGGACACTTTGAGCTGCACCGGCGCGGCGCTAGCCAGGTATTGCGCCTCGCGCCAGTCGATGATCTGCCGACCGATCACCCGATCGGCCATGCGGCGCGGCCCGAGTCGCCGCAGCAGCGCCTGTGGGCTAACATCAACGCCAATCAGGCGATAGGCATCTTCGATGCGCGCAAGCTGAACATCATTCACGCGCACGATGCGGCGGCCAGTAATATCGATGATCTGGTGATCGAGCACATCTTTCCGTAGCAGCACTTCGTCGTCGCGCCGACTGAACGGGCGCAGGTTGACGGTGGAGCTAGAGAGCTTGGCGACGCCATTGATTGATTCGAGCTGGGCGGCGGGCACAAAAAACAACCGCCGCCGATCGCGCACCACCAGGCCGCTAATCGGGGGGTATGGCCCATCGCCAATACGGACGATGACATCTTCGAGCTTGCCAAGTGGCTCGTTACGTTTGCCGTGTACGGCACCATCAAGAATCGTTGCGAGGAAGAGCATTGCGCGCCTCCGGTTGCTGCAAGCTCGCAGCTAACCGTACACCCGGCGCGCGGCTGCGCGGGCCGAGGCGGCTTCAGCGCTTAGCGGCGAGCGGCAAGCGTGAAGCGGCGCAGGGTACACCCGTGCAGCAAGCAGGGAGAGGCAAACTGCCAGCAAATTGCAGATGAACGTTGTAACGTCGAACTATGACCGCCGTCCATACACCATCCATTGAAACGCCCCCTTCGCAATAACTGCAAGGGGGCGGAAAACGCAATCGTTGCGCCGTCCTCTCCCCCCTGGTTGAGCTTAAGCCCTCACACAACGTAGCGATACAGCAGTCACCTTGACATGACCCTTAGGCCGGGCCGCGCCGTGTGCCCCTTAGCGTCTTTCGACGGTTCGGAACAGTGACCTGTGTTTGTGCGAGTGCCGCGCCTAACGAAGGAGCGACCAACATCCGTGATTTTTGTCACCGCGCACAGTATACCGCCGTGAAGGTATCGCTGTCAAGCGCGGCACATGCTGTTGGATACACCGAAGCCCTATTGCGGTTGCGAAAACCGCGAGCCGCGCGCCAGAAGAATCGGGCCAGAATGCCTAACAGTCTATGGCTGCGATGGGCGCGCAGGCGCAAGCGCTCCATGCTGCGCCAACAGCTCGTTCGCCAATTGTGCCAACAGGGGGAATTCGTCGCTCCAGCCGGTTTCAGCGTCGGCCCAGAACTCGGCGAGTGCGCGACTGCCAGCCTGCTCGTAGGCCAGCGCCTGGGCAAGCATCTCGATGCGGTCGAGGCCCTTCACGAGCCGGGCTTCGGCGCTGGCTCCGCACGCGTATTCTTCCCACAGGGCGAGGTAAGCCGCGCCAGCAGGCAGGCTGCTGAATAGCTCCTGGGCGGCGCGCCGCTCGGCAGCGTGCTTGGCCTCGGCACCGAAGAGCCGCCGCGCCGAAGCAGGCAGGTCGCCAAGTAGCGCCTCGGCCAGATCGTGTACGAGCGCTAATGCCAGCATCTGCCCGCGATCGAGGGCGGGATAGTGCTCGCCGATGAGTAATGCGAGTGTCGCTACGCCAAAAGTATGTTCGGCGACGCTCTCGGGCTGGGCAATGCCGCGTTGCAGCCAGCCGGTGCGCGGCAGCAGCTTGAGGGTTGCCAGGCGCATGTAGAGGGGTAGCAGGGCGGTGGCGGGTTCGGGCATGGCGCGCTCCTTTCGCATAGGGCGCGCATTATGGCATGTGCCTGGGGCCATGTCAACGACGGTGCATTGTGGGCAGACGCGCAGGCCGGGCGCACCACGCGAGTAATGCAGTGGCGCTCGCTACCCAGTTGTCTCTCGCTTTAGCGACCACGCGCATTTCAATCAAAGCGTATCATCACTTCGGTACGATGACGCCATCCCAGGGCTGCCAGCCCACTGGCCCGCTCATGCGCCAGATGATGCGGCGCGTGGCGCTATCGTAGCGCGTGAGCGTGCTATGGGTGAAGTTGATGCCAAGCAGCACGTTACCTGGCCCAGCGACCACATGATGCTGGTCGTAGTCAGGGTCGATCTGGCCGGTGGAGCTGAGCGGGTTCGTGGATATGAGTTCGATGCCACCGGCAATCGCATTACCACGCGGTATGGCAATGCTGCCATGTTCAAGCAGTGCCAGATCGTAGGGTGGTGGCTGGCTGGCGAGTGTGAGGGTGGTGCTTGCATTTTCGCTGCGGCTGATGTGCCAGAGCACCGGGTTATTGTCATTGGTGGCGCGTGTGAGCAGCACATATATCGTTGCGCTGTCGGGGCTGAGCGCCAACCAGCCGCTGCGCAGCTCGTCGGGCTGAGCTAATACTTGCGATCGGGTTTCGCTCGTGGCGATGTCGATGCTCCACAGCCGCGCCTGAGTTGGCGCAAGCGCATAGAGCGTGCGGCCAGCGGGTGTTAGCGCCAGGGCCGATGGTGTCGCGCCGAGCGTATAGGCGTGTGCCAGGATCAATGCGGGTTCGTTCAGCGCAAGCACAGCCACGCCGCCGGGCTGGGGGACATACAGCCAGCCGCCGCGCGCATCCAGCGCCAGGTTGGTATTCATATTCAGCGGCTGTGGCGTATCCCAATGGCTCAGCGGGGCAAATGTGGTGGCATCGAGCGCGACGATTGACTGTTGTAGCGCTACATACAGCCGTTCGCGCACCGCATCGTAAAGAATTGCAGTGGGGGCCGGGCCGACGGAAGCACTGCGTAATTGTGTCCCCGCTGCCAGGTCGAATTCGACGATCTGCCCTTTTGCGCGATCGGTGATGAGGAGGCGGGCCGGCGCGCGTGCGGCGGTGCCGAGCTGCCCACTGCTGATCAGCATGGCGAACAGTAGCACTCCGATCAGCCCTGCTGCAACGCCTGTAGCTGGCACCACCCACTTACGCACCCTGCTCTGCGGCAGGCGCGCACGCACAGCGGCGCGCACATCGGGCGCAGGGCCAGCCGACAGCGCCCGCGTAATACGCTGTTGGTCGGCACGTATGCTGTCGAGACGGGCGGTGCAAGCTGCGCAGGTGAGCAGGTGCGCACGCAAGGCGGCGTTTTCGGCAGGCGCAAGCGCGCCATCGACGTAGGCGGTTAGCATGGTCAGCTCAGGGTGCATCGTCGTTCTCCCCGGCGCGATAAGCCGCCCGAAAGGCCGCGCGCCCCCGGCTTATGCGCATACGCACCGTGCCTTCGCTGACGCCGAGCAGCACCGCCACCTCGGCATATGAGAAGCCTGCTACGAGGTGCAATAGCAGCGGTGCGCGCTGGTCGAGCGGCACACGCGCCAATGCGGCGCTCACTTCGGCGGCTTCTATCGCTGTACGATCGTGCGAAACCACTCCTAGAGGGCGACCTGGCTGGAGCGGCAACCAGCTTATCAATCGGCGGCGGCGCAGTGCCGACAGCGCCAGATTGTGTGCAATGCGATAGAGCCAGCCGCGTAGCAAGCCCGGATCATCGAGGCTGCCGATTGCCCGGAAGGCGCGCAAGAAGGTTTCTTGCAGCAAGTCTTCGGCCTGTTCGGGGCTGCCCACCAGCCCACGCAAAAACCGAAAGAGCGGCAGCTGGTAGCGCTCAACCAGGAGATCGAACGCGTCGACATCACCAGCGCGCAGGCGTACCACCAGTAGCGCGTCGGCATCGCTTCGTTCGGCTCTGGCGGCACCGGCCTCGGTCACAATCGGCAGCTCCTGCAGGTTAGCAAGTGAAGAGTGCATCATAGCATGGGTACGCAATAGCAGGCCGCACGCGGTTACGGCTGGCCCTGGCTAAGAAATACGATAAGCGCCGTAATCTCGTCTTCACGCAGGTTCAGCGTGGGCATTGCCGTGCCAGGGCGCACCGCCGTCGGGTTGGTGAGCCAGCGGCGCAAAAATACCGCATCGCTACGTGGCGCGCTCAGATCGGGAATATCGAAGCCCCCAAGCGGCCCCGATCCTGATATGGCAGCATGGTGGTGGCAGCTTGCGCAGCCTTTGGACAGGAAGAGCGCCCGGCCGGTATTCGCGTTCGCTGCCATCACTGTAGGCATTGGCTGTGGAGTCGCAGCTGGCTGAACGAGCACCGAGGCCGCTAGCAGCGCGAAGCCAGCCACCGCTAGGAAGATGCTTAATTTGAACATCGGTACCTCGCACAGGTGGTCGTCGGCCCGCGCCTGCATGCTACTGTCGCAGGCCGACTGCTAGAGGCACTTGTCTCGGCAATAGGCTACGCGCTGCGTTGTGCTTTCGCTGTAGATCGCGCGCCGGGGCGGATAAACCGCGCCGCCAGCAGCACCGCCAGCGCGGCCACTAGTAGTGCCATACCAGCCCAGCGCAGGCTAGTCGCAGAAAATATGTTTGCAGATTCGGCTGGCGGCTGGGCCGCCTGAACACCGGGCAGCACAGTCAATGGTGCGAATTCGGCGCCATTCGCATTAGAGCTGTTTGTCTGCACCCAGTAGGTAGGCGCGCTAATCGACCAGGCCCAGCGCCCGGCCTGCGGGAAGGTAAAATCGACCAGATAGTGGCCGGTAGCACCCTCTTGGCGGGCCATAAACGTAAGCGGTGTTCCGCTCGATTGATCAGTTCCCTCGGCCAGCGGCGTGAGTGTTAGAACCGGCACCAAAGGCTTGTCATCGAGGCCGCGATTTGTAGGGGTGACGCCGTGCTGTAGGACGGTGAAGCCAACTTGCAGTGCCTGACCAGCATGAACCTCGCCTGGCAGTGCATCGAGGGTAATAATCGCCCAGCCGCCCGCGAATGCAGGGGCGGCCCAGGCCAGCAAGGCTGCTAGCGTCACCAGAATGACGGATACGTACCGACGGATCATACGTCCTCCTTTGTTCTACAGCCAGTGTTCATTCACAGGCAATAGCGTGAGTTATGCCCATATGCACCAGCTATTGGTGAACTGGGCAGTGGCGCGCTATTGCCTGGTATGCTGAATAAGACGCATAACCCGCCTGCATCCTCACACCATAGCGAAGGAAAAGCGCAAATTGGCATAACAAGCCGCCTCCCTGCGTGCTTGCGCGCTGGGCTGGCACCGATAATATGCAGCTTCAGATGACGCCATCGCTGGCGTAGCCAACGAAAAAGCTGCAGATAAACGTAATGTTTGTCTGCAGCCTACTATTTCTCAAGCGATGCCCAGCGTAGCCGGGCACCGCACCAGAAAATCAAGTAATCAAACGGATTGAGTATTAGCGCTTGCTAATGGTTATATCGCCGCTCGTTGTTTCAACTGTAAGCGTGGTGCCATCATTGCCCGCCGTGTTGCCAGGTGACTGCTCGGTGCTAGATGCAAAGTCGTTCGACACATCGCCGCTTACTGTGCTCGCATTGAGCTGGAACGCACTATCGCCAGGCAGATCGAGCTGCACATCGCCGGAGATTGTATTAACCTTATTTGTGCCCTTGTTTTGCAAGCTGCCATCGTATTCTACATCGCCACTGGTGGTTGAAAGCGTCAGTTGTGCATCGCGGGCATGGTTTACATTGATATCGCCGGACACCGTATCAATCTGTACTGGCCCGCCCACACCATCGAGATTAACCTCGCCGCTGGTGCTGCTAATTGTTGCATCGGTCACCTGCCCATCACCCAGCTGCACATCGCCACTAATCGTTTTTACCTCTAGCTTGCCAGCAATATTAGTCAGGCGCACCTCGCCGCTGGTAGTCGCGACATTCAACCCGCCAGTTAGCTCATCGGCGCTTACTTCGCCATTGACGGTGGCAAGCGTCACTGCACCCTGTAGCCCTTCGATGGTAATATCACCGCTGGTTGTGCGAATATCGGCCTGGGCGGTTTCTGGCATACTGATGCGATACGATACATTGCGCGAGCAAAACCAGCAGAAGAAGCTACTACTGTTCTCTGTCACATTAATCGTATCGCCGTTACGTTCGACCTTCACCTGGTAATCGCCGCGCGAGCCGCCATGCTGGGTGGCCTCGATGCGAATCGTATCGCCATTCCAGTGATGCACCTCGACATCAGAGCTGTTGACACTTAGCTCAAGCCGATTACCGGGCACATCTTGATTGACTAATGAATAGCTGCCACCCTTGCCGATCATCTGGCCCACGAGTTGCCCACCGAGCAGCAGCACGCCAATGATGACTAATGCAATGCCCAGTCCAACATTTCGCCCGCCGCGTGTTGGCGCTGGCGCACGCTGGTAGTAATCTTCATTGGGCAGCGTAGCCGGTGATGTGCTGGCTGGTGTGTTACCCTGCGGGCTGTATGTCTCTTGTTCGCTCATCCGAACGTACTCCTCAATGATACCGGGGTCCTCTGCGATTGCCCCTGCTGGTGCTATGACGATACGCAGCAATATGGTGTTGCGATGAATAGCGCTTTTGCCCGCTCCATTCACTGAATTCGCCAATAATCAGGGTATAATGCCAGAAGTATACACAGCTGGTGTACCAACTCTTCCGCAGAGCAATATTGGCATTTTCGCTTACCAGGCAACTTTTTCACTTCCCTGGTGATAATCTGCGCTGAGCGCAGATTATCACCAAGAAAATGAGATAGAGTACCATGCTGCCGCAGGCACCGAAGCGCTAAGCGAAGGCCATAACTATTTTATTTTTAATTGGTGAGAATTTTCGCTTACCTGAAACATTTCTCAGTATCAGGGACCGCCGAACAATGCCGCTGCTAGTGGATGGACATAACCTGATTGGCCAGGTGCCCGGGCTGAGCCTGGCTGATGCCGACGATGAGGCCCAGCTGGTGTTACTGCTACGCCGCTACAGCACGGCCAAGCGCGGTCGCCAGGTCATAGTCGTCTTCGATCGGGGGGTGTATGGGCATCCGCAGCAGCTGAATGGCTACGGAATTACGTGCTATTTCGCACGCTCGCCGCAAGATGCCGACGCCGAGCTGATCAAGCGATTGCGCGCGATCCAGCGCCCGCGCGAATGGACGCTGGTTACCTCAGATCAGGCGATTGTGCGTGTGGCGGCTGAGCGCGGTGTCCGAGTGATTGGTGCGCACGAATTTGCGCGCCAGCTGCAAGCCGGGCCAATACGCACCGCAGCTGCTCCCGAGGAAAAGCGCGATGTGAGGCTTAGCGACGTTGAGGTTGAGGAGTGGCTTGAGTTTTTTCGCAAGCGGCCCAAGTAATAGGCGACTTATCCGAATCGGCGCATAAAGCAGATTGCAGGGAGAACTTACGCAGCTGCGCAAGCTCGCGCGCGAACGCAGTATGTTTGCGGTAGTTCGTAATACGTACGTACCGAATTGGTATTATTTCCCATCGCAGCGTAGGACGCGCGCACGGGCATCGGTGTGGTACTCGTACTGCTGGCCGCCCGCCGCGAACACAAATTTGTACCCCGGTGTAATCACCTGCATCGCCGCCTGGCCGGGCCGGGCACATCCCAGGCTGCTATCGTTCCAATCGATCGGCTCGGCGCTCACCAGGGATATCGCGCTTGCATCGACGCCAAGCTCCTGCGCCAGGGCTGCCCGCGCCATGCCCAGCATTGTGCGGCCCTGGGTATCAAGGTCGCCGCTGTTGCCCCCCGGCGGCACCACGTTCGGCGCTAGGTTCACGGGCTTGCCCGCACTGCACAGCACCAGCTGACTGCTCCCTCGGCCAGTGTGTATTTCGTAGCGCTGCGCCTGGTTGTCGGTCGTAAACACTAGCAGAAAGCCCGGTGTCACAATCTGTGGGTAGGCCATGCCCTCAGCTGGGCAGCCCAGCGCGCCATCCGGCCATTCTTGATAATTCGCGCTCTGTAGCTCAATGTCGCTGGCCGGGCGCTGAAGGTAGGCGGCCAGGGCTTGCTGGGCCGTCTGCACGAGGGCGTCGGGCGGGCGCACCGATGTGCCACCTGAACCGGGCTTAGGCGCTACTGGCGAAGGGTGGGCACTTGGTATATTGGTTGGCGCTGTGGTGGGTGCAGCGGTAGCTACAAGGGTGGGCATCTGCGTAGCAGACGGCGGCGCAGTAAGCGGTGGAGTCGGGTTGGGAATGGTTGGAACCGCAACGGTAGGCGATGCCGCCGCTGGCTGGGTTGCGGTGCCGCCCGTGGCTGGAACACCACATGCCGCCAGTGTAGCCAGCGCCACGAGCGCGGCGACTAGTATTTTACGCATCGGAAACTCCCTGTTACAATAGGCGAGCGTTGCACCTGACGGAAGCGCGCTCGGTAGATACGCGGTTGGATCGTACATCAGACGCTGCGTGCCGGGCAAAGGTTCCGCCTCCAGAATCACAGTAGATCACCAAGCGAATGCCAGCAATAAATCTCGCAGCCACGCTCGATATGGCAATCGAAACCGCCCGCCGGGCCGGTGCATTGTTGCGTGTGGGCCTGAGCCAGCAGCGTCAGATCGACTTAAAGAGCGCATACGAGCTGGTAACCGATATGGATCGCGCCAGCGAAGACTTGATTGTCGATGCGATTCATACCTATTGCCCCGGCCACGCCATTTTGGCCGAAGAGCGTGGTGGCGCGGTCGGTGTCGATCGGCCAACCTGGCTGATCGACCCGCTCGATGGGACGAATAATTACGCCCATGGCTTTCCATATTTCGCTGTCTCGCTCGGGCTTTGGGAAGAGAACCAGCCCTTGCTAGGCGTGGTGTACGACCCGGTGCGCGACGAGCTGTTTAGCGCGCAGGCAGGCGGTGGCGCGCAGTGCAATGGCATGCCGCTGCATGTGTCGCAGGTAGCTACGCTGGCCGGGGCGCTGATTTCTACCGGCTTCCCTTACGATTATGGCACGCGCGCCGATAATAACCTGGCCGAATTCAACAAGGTGCAGGCGCGCTGCCAGGGCGTGCGCCGCGCCGGGGCGGCGGCCCTCGATATTGCCTATATTGCCATGGGGCGGCTCGATGCCCATTGGGAGATTGGTTTGAAGCCGTGGGATACTGGTGCCGCTACCCTGATGGTGCGCGAGGCGGGTGGGCAGCTCAGCGACGCGCACGGCGAAGGCTGGGGCCTATCGAGCGCGCGCATGGTTGCCTCGAACGGCCTGATTCACGATGAGCTACTCGCACTACTGAATGCTGCGCAATAGACACGTTCTATGGCTTATTACCTCGAAGATCAAATCGATGGACTGGCGATTGGCGAGCGCCGCCCGACCATCAACGAGTATTTTCTCTCGTCGTACAGCATGGCTGTGTACGATGGCTGCGAGTTTGGCTGCCCCTACTGCGACGGCTGGGCCTACCGTATGCGCCCATTCAACGAAACGGTGCGTGTTGCCACCGATCTGCCGCTGTTCGCCGAGCAAGAGCTGGCCGCGACCGACCGGGGCGACTTAATTGGCATCACCGCGCTAACCGACCCATACCAGCCCGCCGAGGCAACCTATCGCCTTACCCGCCAGCTGCTTCAGCGCCTGGCCGATTGTGGGCAGCCCTGCCTGATCTTAACCAAAAGCCAGGCTGTGCTCGAAGATTTGGTGCTGCTCGAACGCATTAACCAGCAGAGCCTGGCGATTGTGATGTTCACGCTGCTCACGATCGACCCATACCTTTCGGCCAAGCTGGAAGAAAAAGCCCCACCACCGGCGCTCCGGCTTGAGGCAATTGCCGAGCTGAAACGTGCGGGCATTCCGGTTGGCGTCGCCTACCTGCCAGTCATTCCCTACGTTACCGATACCGACTATATGCTCAGCTCAACCCTGCATGCAATTGTCGAAGCCGGGGCCGATTTTGTGGTGTGGGATTACCTCAACATCCCGAGCGAACGCCATCGCGCACGCATTAATGAGATGATCGCGCGCATCGGCACCTACCCGCCCAGCTATTATCGCGATCTTTATGGCAACCAGGCCTTGCCCGACGCAACCTACCGCGCCGACCGCGACCGCGAGCTGCTGGCGCGCTGCGATAGCCTGAACCTGCCGGTGCGTGCACCCCATGCGCTCTATGCGGGCAAACTGAAGCCGCAAAACGAAGCCGCTCTGTTGCTCAAGCACACCGCCTTCCGCGATGCCGTGCAAGGCCGTATCCATATGGCCCGCCTTGGTCGCGACCTGGCAAACCGGGTGTATCGCGGCGAGGCGAGCGATACCGATTTACGCGAAAGCCCACTCTACCCGACGTTACGCGAAATTCTCTCCCGACCATCGGCAACCGCCGGTTCATAAGCGACAAGCATGCGTGCCGACTGCGCGGCCCGGCGACCCGTGCGACGGCCATACTGGAGGCGACAATGAAGTTGTTGTGGCGCATCCTCCGCTGGGTGCTGATCGTGCTCGTGGTATTGGTGCTACTGCTTGGCGGCGGCGGGTACCTATGGCTGCGTAGCGCATTGCCACAAACGAGTGGCAGCATAACAGTTGCCGGGCTAAGTGCGCCGGTTGACATCATCCGCGACCGCGATGCGGTGCCACATATTCGCGCCCAGAACGAAGAAGACGCGCTGTTTGGCCTGGGCTATGCCCACGCCCAGGATCGACTCTGGCAGATGGAATTCCAGCGCCGGATCGGCAATGGCCGCATTTCAGAATTTGCTGGTGCCTCACAGCTCGATACCGATAAGTTTTTGCGCACACTCGGCACTGCCCGTGCGGCTGCCAGCGCCTGGCAGCACCTCCAGCCCGCCGAGCGCAAGCCAATCGAGGCGTATGTGGCAGGGGTGAACGCATTTATCAACACCCATAGTGGACGGCAGCTCCCGATCGAATTTACTATTCTTGGGCTGACGCCCGAGCCATGGCGGCCTGAAGATGTGCTGGTATGGGGCAAGATGATGGCCTGGGATCTGGGCGGAAACTGGTCGACCGAGCTGCTGCGCGCGAAGTTGCAGGCGCAGGTTGGCGCGACCAAAGCTGCCGAGCTACTGCCAAACTATCTGTCTGGCCGACCGCTTATTCTGCCGGATGGCAACAGCGCCAGCAGCGCGCAACCAGCGCCAAGCACCGCCCAGGCCGCGCCGAATACGTCCAGCGCGCGCACGATCCGCGCCGATTCGTTCGATGGCCTGCTGGCGATTAACCATACCCTCAAGACTGATTTCGATCTGGGCGGCACCGCGATTGGCAGCAACAACTGGGTCATTGGCGGGGCGCGCACCAGCACCGGCAAGCCACTGCTCGCCAACGATCCACACCTCGGCTCGCGTATCCCCTCGATCTGGTACCTGGCGCATATTACCGGCGGCACGCTCGATGTTATTGGCGCAACTTTGCCCGGCACGCCTGGCATTATTATCGGCCACAACCAGCATATCGCCTGGGGCGTTACCAACACCGGCCCCGATGTCCAGGATCTCTTTATCGAGCATACGAACGAGCAGAATCAGGCCGAATTTAAGGGTCAGTGGGAGCCCATGCAAATTATCCCCGAGGTGATTAAAGTGAAGGGCCAGCCGGATGTCACGCTCCAGGTACGCGTCACACGCCATGGCCCACTCATTTCGGATGTGCTGAAAGATGCAACCCAGCCACTGGCCTTTCGCTGGACTGCCCTCGACCCCGAGGATCGCACCTTCGTGGCGTTTCTGGGCATCGACCGTGCGCAGAATTGGCAGGAGTTTACCAGTGCGCTGCGCAATGGCTACACCGCGCCAATGCAGAATTTCGTGTTTGCGGATGTTGACGGCAATATTGGCTACTATGCGCCTGGCAACCTGCCCATGCGCGCTGCGGGCGATGGCACGCTACCCGCTGAAGGATGGACGGGGGCAAATGAGTGGACAGGCTACGTGCCGTTCGATGAGCTGCCGCACACATTCAACCCGCCACAGGGATATATCGTTACCGCCAATAATAAGGTCGAACCCGACAGCTACACACACCTGATTAGCACCGACTGGGCCGCACCATACCGTGCCGAGCGCATTATCGAGCTGATTGAAGCCAAGCCCAAGCTGACGCCCGACGACGTTGCTGCCATGCACGCTGATGATCAATCGACACTTGCGCGCCGACTGTTGCCGCTACTGCTCGCCGCCAAAACCGACGATGCGCGCGCCGTTACTGCTCGCGATATGTTGAAGGGCTGGGATGGCACGATGCGCGGCGATAGCGCGCAAGCCGCGATCTACCAGGCATGGTACAAGCAGCTAGCCCCGGCAATGTTCGCCGACGAATTGGGCGATAAGCTCTGGGAAGACTACGCCGATGAGCGTAACAACATCGCCATGGCGCTAGATGCGTCGCTTACGGCTGGGGCCAGCCCCTGGTGCGACGACACGCGCACCCCGGCGGCTGAGGATTGTGCGACGACACTTGGCGCGGCGCTAGTGCGCGGCCTGGCCGACATGAGCGCGGCCCAGGGCAGCGACACGCTGACGGCATGGCGCTGGGATAAAGTTCACCGCGCGGTGTTCCCGCATAACGTGCTCGATAGCGTTGGTGCGCTGCGCCCGATCTTCAGCCGGAGCGTACCGAATGGTGGCGATGCCTTTACCGTGGATGTCGCTCCGCCGAGCCTCACCGACCCCTACAATCAGCACCATGTGCCATCGTATCGCCAGATTATCGATCTGAGCAGCCTGGATGCGTCGCGCTTTATGCACACAGTGGGGCAATCGGGCCAGGTGCTGAGCGCCGATTATAGCAACTTGCTTGAACGGTGGGTGCGGGTGGATTATTTGCCGATGCGCTATGCAACTGCGACGGTCGATGGCGCGAGTAGCGCGAAGCTGACACTTACGCCATAGCCGCGTGGCAATGGGCTACGCAGCGACCCGTGTTCTCGGCAAAATAGTGCGTATCGTTTGTGCGCTGAATGTTGGCGTGGCCTGCTACATTCAGCGCACGATTATCGAAACAGGCTGCTCTACGCATTCCGCAGGGTGCGCGGTAATACCACAGTAAACACACTACCCGAGCCAGCTGCGCTGCGCACGCTGACGTGGCCGTTGTGGGCTTCAATGACGTGTTTCACGATCGCCAGGCCAAGCCCCGCGCCCGGATGGGGCCGCGCCAACGACGAATCGACCTGGTAGAACGGCACAAAGATTTTTTCTAGCGCATCGGTGGGGATGCCAATGCCGCTATCTTCAATGCGCAATACTACCCGCTGTCCATCATCGTGCAGGGTTACGCGAACATAGCCACCACGCGGCGTAAACTTCAGCGCATTATCGAGCAGATTACGGATGGCTTGCTCCAGGGCGGTTGCATCGCCAGCGTAGGGCTGGGTGGGCTGCAACGCGCTTTCGAGTTGAATGCCGAGATCTGCAGCACGGGCTTGTTGCTCGACGACCAGCCGTAGCACCATATCGTACAGCGAAACCGACGCACACTTAATCTGGGTTGAGCGCACTTCCTGCAAATACAGCAGGTTGTTCAGCTGGCGCGTGAGCGTGTGGGCATTGCGCGCAATCACATCAATGGCCTGGCCCTGAGCATCGTTCAGCGGGCCGAGCGTCCCCCGTTCAAACAGGTTGAGGTAGCCTAGAATCGAGGTCAGTGGCGTGCGCAGCTCGTGCGAGAGCGTGGCCAGGAACTGACTTTTGAGCTGATCCAGCTCTTGTAGCTCGGCGTTGGCGGCCTTGAGTTCGCGCACTTGCTGCTCAAGCCGCTCGACTAATTTGTGGCTATATTCGCGCAGCAGCGGTGTTTCAGCGCCCTGTGGTAGCTCCTCACGCTTCCCGCCAATAAATTCGCCCAGCTGTTCGGTCAAGCGGCGCGGGTCGATCGGCTTGGTAATGTAGCCATCGCACCCGGCCACCAGCGCCCGTGCACGCGCGCCCTCGCGCCCATCGGCGGTAACCGCAATAATCGGCACCCCTTGCAGGTGATTCATTCCGCGCAGGCGTGTAGTCGTTTCGTAGCCATCGAGGCCGGGGATGTTAATATCGACCAGGATGAGCGTGGGGCGGGTTTCGCGGGCCTGCGCAATACCATCGGGGCCATCGGCGGCAAGCTGTACCAGGTACCCGCGCGATTCGAGAATACGCTGTACTAGCCGCTGATTATCGGCGTTATCTTCAATATATAGAATCGATGGCGACGATTGCGTTGGCATAACAATGACCTTGTTCAAGATACTAACGCTTCCCCAACATGAATAGCGTGGGGTTCAGATGGTAGTAACTGCTCGGCTTCACCAAGCGCACAGGGGAGGGTAAATGTGAAGGTGCTGCCCTGGCCGAGCGTGCTCTCAACCCATATTTTACCATTATGTGCTTCAACCAGCTTGCGCGTAATTGAAAGCCCCAGGCCGCTGCCCTGCTTCTCGCCGCGCGGCTTTTTGAGCTGCCGAAACTCTTCGAAAATTAAAGAGCGCTGCTCAGGATCGATACCAATACCAGTATCGCGGACGCTGATTGCAATGTAGGGCGTAACCAGGCGGCCATCGCGGGTGCGCACCATGCCGCTGGGAATACCATTGGTGGGTTCTGCATGCAGCGCGTCAGTTTCGTTTGCGGCAATGACGCACCGCGCCGACAGGGTGATCGTACCGGATTCGGTGAACTTCACCGCGTTCGATAGCAGATTCAGCACGATTTGCTGCACTTTGGCACCGTCGGCGCGGGCCAGCGGTAACGACGGTTCGATATTGATATGTAGCTCGATCGGCTTATGGTGCAGCAGGCCGCCAATTGTGTCGATAACCTCACCCAACACCTCATGCAGATCTACCGATTCGAGATGAAGCTCCAATTTCCCGGCCTCGATCCGCGCCAAGTCGAGCAATTCGTTGATCATATGCAGCAGAAAGCGGCCATTCCGGTAAATAGTTTTCAGGTCTTCGCGCTGCATTGCCGAAACCGGGCCATCCATTTCGTCGAGCATGACGGTGGAGAAGCCGATAATCGCATTCAGCGGTGTGCGCAGCTCGTGCGATATGGAGGCTAGAAATTGCCCCTTCAGCTGATCGGCCTGCTGGGCGCGGGCTAAGGCGGTGCGCAGCTCAGCGGTACGCTGCACCACCTGGCGCTCAAGCTCGGTATAGAGTCGCACATTTTCAATCGTCAAGCCCACCATACTGGCATAGGCTAAGAGCTGTGCCGCATCGCGCGGGCTTACCGCCCGGCCACTATGCTGATAATCGGCGGAGAGCAGGCCGATCACCTGCTTCTCGTGCCCAAAGATTGGCACCTGTACATACGATTCGCTGCGCGAAAGCTCTTGCTTGCTTTGCAAGACCCGCGGATGCTCCCAAGGGTTGCTCACAATCACTGCCTGGCCACTACGAATAATGTCGGCCTCAACTGTGGCACTGTTCAGCTCGATTGGGTGATCATTGACCGCGGCCACAAACGCTTCTGCCGCATCATCGTGCTTAGGCCCAAACGAAGCGCTTGCTGCCCGCAGGCAATCGCCATCGCGCAGGTAGAGCACGGCGCGCTCGAAGCCAAAATCGTTGCAGACGGCGCGCGGGATTGCGGTGAACAGCTGCTGGCGCGATAGAATCGTCTTGAAGCGATTTGACACGGTGTTCAGCGTGGCAAGCTGGCTGAGGTTTTCTTCCAGCTCGGCAACCTTCTGATTCAGCGCATTTGCCATAACGTTGAATGAAAGTACTAGGTCGCCAATTTCATCGTTGCTGGCTTTGGGCAGCCGATACTGTAGATCGCCAGCGGCCACACGCTGCGCGCCACCTTGGAGCTGAAGCAGCGGGTTGGTGATGAGCCACGAGAATACAGCCGCGCAGATCAGCACGCCGAGAATACTTAGCGCCACCACCAGCACAATCAGCTGCCCCAGGCGTTCCTGGCCCGACGTAATCGCCGTGCCCACCGATGCTGCCGGGCGAATGATTTCCGATTCGGGGATGACAATGCCAACGCTCCAGCCGGTGCTTTCGATCGGCGCATACGCCAGGTAGACATTTTCGCCTTTATAGAACAGCCGCTCCACGCCTTGCTGATGATCAACCATCCGCTGGAAGGCGGCGCGCAGGTTATCATCGTTCGCCGTCAGCAGGTTCTCGGTAGTAAATGGCTCATTCCAGTGCTGCCCATTGGCGTTCATATCCGGGCGCACTAATACCTGGCCTTCGTCGTTCACCAGAAACGCATAGCCCGCCGGGCCCATGTCGAGCTTGAGCAGATCTTGCTGAATCGTGTCGAGCAGTAAATCGAAGCCCACTACGCCAAGGAGGTTATCGCGCCGATCGTAGAATGGCGCCGCACAGGTGGTAATGAGCTTACCGGTATTGGCATCGACATACGTATCGACCCACACCGTATGTCCGGCGACCCGCGCGCTGGTATACCAGGGGCGTATGCGTGGATCGAAGTGGTGCAGCGGCAGCAAATTGTCGATAATATCGTGATCAAATGCGATCACGCCGCCATCATCGAGCGCGACATAGCCCAGGCTCAGCAGCTTATACCGCTGTACCACGGTCGCTAAGATCGGGATGAACTGGCGTGCGCGCGCGACCGATTGGGCATGCGCGGCTTCGGCGGCTGGTGCCGGGCCATTTGGCGAGATCCATACCCGCCCCGAGCTATTAGAGGGCGGCTGGCTTGCACTCATCAGTGAGGTAACCGTTGTGGCTACACCCTCCACCTGGCGCTGAATATCTTCGAGCGTGGCGTTATACAGCTTCGCCTTATCGGCAGCGCGCTTGGCAAGGTTGCCCTCGGCCTGCTGGCGCAGCGCCTGAATGCTGGTATTGACCGCAGTGTTACGGGCGGTGTTGAGGCTCGAAAGCCCCAGCACGCTCACAATAAGCAGCGGCACCAGCGCCAAGCTCAGGGTCAGCCCAAGCACTTTGGCGCGAATGCTGATACGTGTGTCTCGAAACAGTGCCATAGACAATTGCCTAGCCAATGCAAACCAGGATAAATTCATACTGCGCTAACCCAGTGCGGGCAGCGCAGCGTATGGAACGGCCGAGTGGCACGTATACATCTTGGATACGGTTGGAAAACAGCCGGTTGCTGCCTACGATCGTAGCACGCAGAACGCAAACGTTGCAAGTAGGCGAGATGAATATTCGTTTACAATTCGTGAAAATCGGTTCATTGATAGCACATAGTAGATGCGCGCAGTTTGCCTTCAGTATGCGGTAGAAGACGATTCATTTTACCAGGGCCGTGCAGCGTACTTTTGGGAGAAAATCAGGCTCTTTCAGACACAAAGAAGGCCCGGAATACCGAGCCTTCTTTGAGGTACTAGCAGCGCACAAATGGCTTAGAACTTTCGCTTACTCAAGCAAATTCTTCCTGTTCTTGGTGATATTTTGCGCGGAGCGCAAAATATCACCAAGAACCAAGAAAAGAGTACCGTGCTGCCGCAGGCAAATAAACAGGTAAGCGAAAGTCCTATGGCTACTTCATTTTCTCGCCGGTGTACGGATCGTACTTCCACTGCTCGACCGGGCGCGGGTGGTCGGGCAGGGCTGCAGGTGTAGTTCCAGTAAATGCCTGCTCTTCGGGCATGACGATCCACAGCACAACATAGATTAGCGGGCTGGCACCGCCCAGCACCACTGCCAGCACAAACAACAATCGTACAATCGCCGGGTCGATATTGAAGTAGCGCGCCAGGCCGCCACACACCCCTGCGATCATCTTGTCGTTTTTGCTGCGCATAAACTGCGTATTCATGTGTCTTTCCTTATCGCTATTCTTCAACCACGGCACAATTGCGTGGGTTCGTGCTCTGTTAATACGACGTATGGTGCAGTAAAAGGTTGCAGATTGTTCGGCCTGATTGGCACGGTTTGTCACTCGACAGTATGGGCGGCTGCGTGGATACTGCAACGATGAAGCAAGACAAGCGAAAGCGACCATCATGGAACAATCTGTAGCGCGGGTGCGCATGCCCGCCGAAACCGCCGGGCTATGGTATGGCCTGCTGGGTGTGCTAAGCTTCAGCCTGACGCTGCCCGCAACCCGCGTGGCGGTGGCCGCGCTCGACCCGACGATTGTAGGGCTGGGGCGCGCACTGCTGGCCGCTGCCGTAGGCAGCCTGCTGCTGGTGCTCACCAGCCAGCGCCGCCCGACGCGTGCCGAGCTACGCGGTCTGGTGGTGGTAGCCGCCGGGGTGGTGTTTGGCTTCCCGCTGCTTTCGGCCTGGGCACTGCGGCAGGTGCCCGCCGCGCATGGGGCGATCATCATCGGGCTGCTGCCGCTGGCTACGGCGCTGGTAGCAACCGTGCGCGGCGGCGAGCGTCCTTCGGCGCTGTTCTGGCTGGCGGGTATCGTTGGCAGCGGCGCAGTGATTGGGTTTGCAGCCAGCGGCGGCGCGGGCGGCTTTCAGGCCGCCGACATTGCGCTGCTCGGGGCGGTGGCGGCGGGCGCGGTGGGCTATGCCGAGGGCGGGCGATTAGCGCGCACACTGGGCGGCTGGCAGGTGATTTGCTGGGCGCTGCTACTGGCTGCGCCGCTGGCGTGCGTGCCGGTGAGTGTTGCAGTGTGGCAGCACGGCGTGAGTGCGCCGCTGAATGCCTGGCTGTGTTTCCTGTATGTGGCGCTGGTAAGCCAGCTGCTCGGGTTCTTTGCGTGGTACCATGGCCTGGCGCTGGGCGGCGTGGCACGCGTAAGCCAACTGCAGCTGCTGCAGCCGTTTTTCACGCTGGTGGCCTCGGCGCTGCTGCTGCACGAGCAGATTACGCCCGCGACGGTGCTGGTTGCGCTGGTGGTGATGGCCGCCGTGGCCGTGGGCCGCCGCGCGCCGGTGCGCCGAGCGGGGTGAGTACTGAGATGAACTGCAGCGACACGGAGGCGCTGAGTTGGAACATTCTTGCTGCCGCCGCGCCACCTGGTAGTACAATAGTTGCCCTGAATGCTGCCCAATGGAGGAACTATGGTATCGCTTTCGCTCCCCCGCTACGCCGACGAATTTCTGCTGCGCCCCGAGATTACCTTTCTGAACCATGGCAGCTTTGGGGCCTGCCCACGCCCGGTATTTGAATCCTACCAAGAATGGCAGCGCCGCCTGGAAGCGCAGCCGGTAGAATTCCTGGGCCGCCGTATTAGCACGCTGTTGGCCGAGGCGCGCACACGCCTGGCTGCCTACCTGGGCACGGCGGCAGGCAACCTGGTGTATGTGCCCAATGCCACCTATGGCGTGAACATTGTGGCGCGTTCGCTCGATTTGCAGCCTGGCGACGAGGTGCTGGCGAGCGACCATGAGTATGGCGCAGCCGACCGGGCCTGGCGCTTTGTGTGCAACAAGCGCGGCGTGCGCTATATCAACCAGCCAATTGGGCTGCCGCTCGAAAGCGCTGAGCAGTTTGTCGAGCAGCTCTGGGCGGGCGTCACCCCGCGCACCAAAGTCATTTTCCTCAGCCATATTACGTCGCCCACCGCGCTGATCTTCCCGCTTGAAGCGGTGTGCCGCCGCGCCCGGGCTGAGGGCATCATGACGGTGATTGACGGCGCGCATGCGCCCGGCCAGATCGACCTGGCGCTCGATGCGCTGGGCGCGGATTTTTATACCGGCAACTGCCATAAGTGGATGTGCGCGCCGAAGAGCGCAGGCTTCCTATATGCCCGCCCTGAGCGCCAGGCCCTGCTCGAGCCGCTGGTCGTCAGCTGGGGCTGGGAAAGCCAGAATCCCGGCGAGTCGCCATTTATCGATTATTTCGAGTGGCGCGGCACCCACGATCCAGCCGCCTACCTGGGCGTTCCCGCCGCCATCGACTTTATGGCTGAGCGCGATTGGCCCAGTGTGCGCGCCGCCTGCCACGCCCTGGCCCGCGATGCGCGCGACCGCGTGGTAGAGCGCTACGGCCAGGCATTGCCCGCTACCGAGGCATGGTGGAGCCAGATGACGCTGCTGCCGCTGCCGCCCTGCGATGTGGCCGCGCTGAAGGCCCGCCTGTGGGACGAATATGCGATCGAGATTCCGAATGTCGAATGGGGCGGGCGGCAGTACCTGCGCATTTCGGTGCAGTGCTACAACGGCCCGCGTGATGTTGAGCGATTGCTTGATGCGCTGGATACGATGCTGCCGCCTGTGCGCTCATCTTCTTAACCACAGAGACACCGAGGCACGGCAGCAGGGAGTATATGTTCGGGGCAGCCTCTTGGTGAAGCAATGACAGATTGGCCTGACAAAAAGATTTACTCCACGGCGCTCTGGTATATCAGGAAGCACGCGATAGATCCATCGACTTGGCGCTGGACCCAACTCGGGGAGCCTCATGCGCAAGTTCTCTATTTAGTGGACTTGCATGCCAGTGAATTACCCGTTATCAGCTTCTTCTACTCAGAGGCGCGTTGGTATCTATTCACGAGCCGAAGAATATTGGGAAGTTTCTTAGGCAAAGCAGTCGAGGTTGCTGCGCTGGATGTTGTTACAAAGCGCTTCGGTAATTTCAAAGGCTATGGCGGACGGGAAACGGAGATCATGACCTTCTATCTCTCTGACGACTCAGATGTGAGTCTCGAATACGAAACTGCTAAGGCGTCAATGGCACCAATCTACTATATGCGGTACTGGCAGCACAAATACCCGATTCTGGACAAGCTTAAAGCTGAGCCATAGCAAGTATTCGTTCAGAACGTGCAAAATTAGCTTTGAAATGCGGTTTCTTACTTGGAAACACACGGCGAGCTAGCGCGCGCCGCCGAGCTCATGCAGGTGTGTGTGGATTCGAGCGCGAAATTGGTCATCCCGATGCTGAGAAACGCGCTACCCGGCTGGAACAGATGCGTGCGCAGATCGCGGGCGGCGCGGCATAGCGCTTCCCCATTACGTTGCGCTCCGTACCGCAATGGATACGCCCTACGCGCTACGCACGATAGCAATGTCAATATAATCAGGAACCCATAACGGTAAAACACGAGAAACGGCGTGCCAGCCGCCCACTACTGTGGCGCGGCGCTGCGCTCCCACTCGGCGATGTGCAGCTGCCCCAGCGCCCGCCACGATGGTGCCAGCGGAATCATCCCCAGCTCGCGCACAACCTGGCGCGCCGTCAGTCCAACGATCGCCGTGTAGGTTGGGTAGGCCAGCTCTAGCTCGGCGAGCCGCTCAACCCGCATCCCCGCCGCCATCGCCGCCGCAACAATCTGCACCACCTCCACGGCCTGCTCGCCAACCACATGTGCGCCGAGAATCTGGTGCGATTGGCGCGAGACAATCAGCTTGCAAACGCCCTGCGGCCGGTCGTCAATCACCGCGCGATCCATATCGGTGTAGGGCACCACGGCCACCACACAGTCGTTGGCAAGCGCAGCCTGGCGCTCGGTCATACCCACACTGGCATACTCGGGGTCAGTGAAGCCACCATGCGGCACAATCTGGTGTGCGGTGTTACGGCCTAGCCCAAGCACCGCATTTTCGGCAGCAACCCGGCCCTGCATACTGCCACTCTGCACCAGCATCATCACGCCGGTAATATCGCCAGCGGCGAAAATATGCGGCGCGCTGGTTTGCAGCGTTCCATCAACCACAATATATCGGGTATCGTGCAACACGCCCGCCGCTGCCAGGTTCAGCTGATCGATATTACCGACCCAGCCAACCGCCAGCAGCACTGCGTCGGCCTGAATCGATTGTGGGGCGTTGCGATGGGTATAATGGAGCTGTAAGCCGTTCTCGTGGCGATCAATCCGATCGATGCCGCCAATACCGGTGATAACTTCGATGCCACGCTGCGCAAACGCCTGCGCCACACCGTTTGAAACCACGTCATCCTCGGCGCTCAACAGGCGCTCGGCCGTATCAAGCAGCCAGGTGCGTGTGCCGAACGCCGCAAATATCGACGCCATTTGGCAGCCAGTTGCCGCGCCACCAACCACCACCAGTGAGCGCGGAAGCTCGGTTAATGCCCACACATCGTGATGGCTAAGCGCGTACTCGATGCCGGGGAATTGCGGCTTGCGCGCCCGCCCGCCCGCGCAAATAATGAATTTCTCGGCCTGCAGCGTGGTTCCGTCCGCCAACTCTATCGTATGCGGGTCGATAAAGCGCGTATCGCCAGCCTGCGTGAAAATCGTTGTACCAGTGCGCTCCAAATGCTCCAGGATCTGCTTCTTGGTGTTGACTTGCTCTATCACCTGCCGGGCGCGTCCCAGCAGTCGCGCGAAATCCACCGTTGCATTTCCCGATTCAATCCCATAGTCGCTGAACTGCTCAGACTCGCGCACGAGCCGCGCGGCCTTCGCCAGCACACGTGTTGGGACGGTGCCGTCGTTGGTGCAGATGCCGCCCAGGTGGCCGCGCTCGACAAGCGCTACGCTTGCGCCGAGCTCGCGCGCGCGCAGCGCCGCCGTAACCCCCGCTGGCCCACCGCCGATGACGATCAGATCATACATAGTGGCCCCTCCCATCACCAAATTACGAAAATAAATACACGAAAATAATGTCGTGTATATACTAATAACATTTACTCGTGAAAAAAATCGCAAAAAAGCGAGTTTGGGGCCTGATCACATGGCGAGGGAATACCCCACCAAAGTGGGGGGCACATAATTCATGATAAAATAGAACCTCGATGCCTTACCAGAGGCGCGCAGAGCGATTGGCGGTTGGCTCTCATCTATTTTCTAACTGCCCCATAGCGCCGATTGCTGTGCCCGCTTCGAAGCGGCGGAGCGGCGATATACGCTGCGGCGCGCTGGTATAGTGGCAGACCATTGGCCGACCCACCAGATAGACAGGCTCGTATGAGTCATACTCCTTGGACTTTTCTGACGAACCACGCTCAGGTGCTGCTGTGCGTTGCGCGAAACCCGCGCCTGACCGCGCGCGAAATTGCCGCCGCCGTTGGCATCACCGAGCGGGCGGTGCAACGCATTCTGGTGGATTTGGAGCAGACCGGTTACATCAGCCACGCACGCGACGGACGCCGCAACACCTACCAGATTCATTCCGACCGGCCAATGCGCCACCCGGCCCAGCAGGGGCATGCCATCCGCGACCTGCTCGATCTTCTGGGGCAGCCCGATCCGTAGGCGCGGCGCGGCATAGTTGTTGAGGGGCAGGAAACACTGGCAGATGTTGGCTTTGGCGGCATCCAGCTCACAAATGCTGGCGCGCCTGAGAACTATCGCCGTTGCAGCTTGAGATTGCGTACCAAGGTGAGTGGCGCGAAGCCTGGGGCGTAGACCCGATCTAGGATTGGATCTACCCTATGGCACCCGGCACCTACAGCCAGGTTGATAAGAAGCACAAGCTCGTGCTTGCCGATACCATTGCTGTGACGCCCGGAAAGCTGGTTTCGGTTCGTATCAAGGCGCCATAGCGTTATGCGCCCGCAGCGTGCAATGGTCTATCCTTTTCGTCCGCGCCCTGGCATGCGCTCCTGGCAGCAAGCTTCGAGGTGAGGCAGAATGCGCCGCCCGCGATTGTGCGCTGCACCAGCAGGCAGATCGGCTATAATAGCCCACCAGTACCGATGCACATGGAGGGCGGGCAATGTCACAAGTTCAAATTTCGCGCCATCCGCTGGTTCAACATAAGCTCACGCTACTGCGCCGCACCGTCACCGAGCCGAAAAAATTCCGCGAGCTGGTGCGCGAGCTGACGCAATTTCTGCTGTACGAAGCTACCCTCGATCTGCCGCTGAAGGATCGGCCGATCGAAACCCCGCTGGCCCCGATCGTCGGTAAGCAGATCGGGGTGCAGATCGGCCTGGTGCCGATTCTACGCGCCGGGCTGGGCATGGTCGATCCAATCATCGACCTGATTCCCACCGCGCATGTCTGGCATCTCGGGCTGTACCGCGACCACGCCACGCTTGAGCCGGTGACCTACTACAACAAGCTGCCACCCGAGGCCGAAGTCGATCTCTGCCTCGTGCTTGACCCGATGCTCGCCACCGGCGGCTCGGCGATCGCCGCCGTTGATATTCTTAAGCGCTGGGGCGCACAGCAGATCAAATTCCTGGGCTTAATCGCCGCGCCCGAGGGTGTGAAGGCGCTCACCGAAGCCCACCCCGATATTCCCATCCACCTGGCCGCGCTCGACGATCACCTGAACGATAAAGCCTATATCGTGCCCGGGCTGGGCGATGCGGGCGACCGGCAATTTGGCACTGGGTAGGGAGCGGATGATGCATTCATCCGAGGCGAAGCAGGGGTTGGTATTCGGTGCATTGCCTGTTGTATGGTATATGGTAGAGGTTCGGGGACGGCGCAGCCGCTCCCGAACTTCTTAATTATTCGGGAGTGACATATGCCGCAGTGATGCCGCCATCGACCGTGAAGGTTGCGCCCGTCACATACGAGGAATCGTCTGATGCGAGGAATAGCGCGGCGCTGGCGATCTCACGTGCTTCGCCAAAGCGGCCAATCGGGATGTGCACCAGTCGCCGCTGCTTCTTCGCCTCCGTATTAAGGAACTTCATCAGCAGCTCGGTGCGGAGCGGCCCTGGACAGAGCGCGTTCACACGGATATTCTCGCGCGCATGAATGACGGCTAGTTCACGCGTCATCGCCAGCACGCCGCCCTTGCTGGCGGTATAGGCAATTTGGGGTGTGGCCGCGCCCACCAGCGCCACAAACGAGGCCACATTAATGATCGAGCCGCCGCCCGCACGCCGCAATGCCGGAATGCCGAACTTGCAGCCCAGGAACACGCCCTTGAGGTTAATGTTCATGGTCAAATCCCACACCGACTCCTCAGTCGTCATGGCGTTGTCGTCGTCGCTGTGCATAATGCCCGCATTATTGAACAGGACATTCAGCTTGCCGAACTGCGCTTCAGCTGCGCGCACCATGCCCTCGGCATCCGCCGCTTTCGACACATCGGCGTGAACATACGCGGCACGCCCGCCCGCTGCCGCGATCTCGCCCACCACTGCTTGCCCGGCGGCGTCGTTCACATCGGCTACCATAATTGCCGCGCCCTCACTGGCCCACAGCAGGGCAGCCTCGCGGCCAATCCCCGAACCAGCGCCGGTGATTAAGGCTACTTTGTCTTGTAGTCGCATATATTCTCTCAAGAACCAAGAACCGAGAACCAAAAACCGCTGTCGCGCACCGGTTCTTGGTTCTGAGTTCTTGCTGCTTCGCTTTAGGCCCGCTCGAAGAACCGCGCGCGCTCCCAGCTGGTCACCACTTCATCGAACTTGCGCTGCTCGGTGCGGATGAAGTGCAAGTAGTGTTCGGCCACATCTGCGCCAAACGCTTCGCGCGCGAAGTCGCTGCGCTCGAACTCGCCGATTGCCTCGTACAAAGTGGTGGGCACGCGCGGCAGACTTTGCGCCGCATACACATCGCCCTGGAAGATATCGGGCGGCTCGATCTTGTTGGCGATACCATCGAGGCCAGCGGCGATGGCAGCGGCGTAGGCGATATAGGGGTTGGTATCGGCGCCAGGCAGGCGGCACTCAACGCGGAGCGATTTGCCCTTCCCCACCACACGAAAGCCCGCAGTACGGTTATCGTAGCTCCAGGCGATGCCGGTGGGTGCCCACGAGCGCGATTGGTAGCGCTTATACGAGGCTACATACGGGGCATAGCACGCCGCTAGCTCGCGCGCGCGCTTCATCCAGCCGCCCAGAAACCAGCGGAAGGTGTCATTGCTAGTGATCTTGCCCACCAGCGGCGCGTCGCCAGTAAAGGCCGATTCGTCGCCGTTCCACAGGCTCATGTGGATGTGGCAGCTCGACCCGGTGTGGCGCTCGTCCCACTTTGCCATGAACGTGATCGCGCGATTCTGCTGCCATGCGATCTCTTTGGCGGCATGCTTGTACAAGATGTTGCGGTCGCACTGCTCAAGCGCATCGCAGAATTGCAGGTTAATTTCCTGCTGCCCCAGGCCAGCTTCGCCCTTGCTGAACTCAATTGGCACGCCGCTGTGGTCGAGGTGGCGGCGAATGGCACCTACCAGCTCATCTTCTTTGGTGCCCTGAAGAATATGATAGTCCTCATTGTAATCACCAATTGGCCGCAGGTCGTGGTAATTCTTGGCCTTGGCGCTCTCAAATGTCTCGTTAAACAGATACAGCTCAATCTCCGAGCCACCCATGACAGTAAAGCCCATTTCTTTAGCGCGCGCAAGCTGGCGTTGCAGCATCCGCCGCGGCGCAACTTCCACAATCTCCTCGTCTTGCGTGTACAGGTCGCACAGCACAATCGCCGTTTTGGGCAGCCAGCTTGCGAAGCGCAACGTTGAAAGATCAGGCACACAGTGGAAGTCACCATAACCAGTTTCCCAGCTGGTGTACTTGTAGCCAGGAATAACATCCATTTCCATGTCGCAGGCCAGCAAGTAATCGCAGGCATGCATGCCGTCATCGGCCACATGATCCATGAAGAAATGGCCGGTGATGCGCTTCCCCATCAGGCGCCCGTACATATCGGGGAATACCGTAAGCACCGTTTCGATTTCGCCGCGCTCAATCAGGTCGCCGAGTTGTGCGCGGGTTAGCATACCAGGAACAGGGCCATGGCTCATACATCACCTCGTTCAAAGATCACAGGCAAGAGGCAGGCGGCTGGATGAGTAGATCTGCCGATGTGAGATCCAGAACGATCGCGCAGCCAGCCGCAGTTGTAGAAATGGTTTGGACTTACACCTAATTGGGGACAAGCTTATTCTAGGCGATGCGTTGGGGGGCGTCAACATTGTGGTAAAAGGCACGAGCACTACGTGCAAATTACTGCATCAGTGCTTGGGTCCTGGCGCCTGAACACTGCTATAGAGTGGCACGGTCTTCCGCCGAAGAAATCTGTAGCACTCTACATAGAGATATTGTCATTTTATGCGCTGGCCGCATCTTTTTACGCGCATACCTGGTTTGGTATATGTATGGGATGAGAAAGGCCACGTTAAAAGTTGAAGCAGAAATCAGACAAGAACCACAGTTAAAGGAGGCACAATGCGCCGACAGAGTATTGGAATCACCCTTGTTGCAGCTCTTGTATTTGCCTTATTTGCAGCCATCCCAGCTGGCGCGCATTCGGTGAATGTGGGCGATCTCAGCCGTACCGATTGGTTCGGGAAAGGCCCGCCCGCATCAAACGTGGGAGCAATTGTGCGCGACGCTGCTGGGCGCGGCGAGTATGTATGGACTGATGCGAAGGGCGATCAGCGCATCGCCAACACAATTAGCTCGACCGGCGATATTACGCGCGAGGCCGACCTGACGCGCTTCAATGTTACTGCCGACGCCACGAACATCTACTTCCTTACCAAAGTTGATCATTACTCGGGCATTCGCAACAGCCCGGCTCTGCAAGTAATGATCTCGATCGACCGCGATCACGCTGCGAACAGCGGCGAAACGGCTTTGCCCGATAGTGTTATCACCAGTGTAGCAAGCAACGCCGCCTGGGAATATACTGTGCAGTCGCGCTTCAAACCCGCTGATAACAGTGTTCCAGCAGGCCAGTATTTCGTCAATGCCCAGCCATGGGTCTATTCCAGCGCAACGGTGACACAAACGGTTGGTGCTGGCCAGCTTGTGAGTGCAAGCGCCCCTGGGGGCAGCTATGCCGAGCTTTCGGTGCCTTGGAGCGCTATTGGTGGCAAACCGGCCACGCCGCAAGACTACCTGCGCTTCACAGTATCAACCTATTACAGTGACCACCGCGCACCAAACGACCTGACATCGAAGGCGATCGACACGCTGAGCCCGGGCAACGCCACCAGCGAGCTGAGCAATGGCACGATCGATAGCTATGTTGATCTGCATTTCAATGCCAATGGTGAGGTGTTTGCGCCACTGCTGATCTCCGAGTTCCTGCCCGACCCGATTAACAGCACCGATCCCGATGGCGAATGGATCGAAATCTATAACCCGAATAGTTTCGGTATAAGCCTGAACGGCTATAAGCTGGGCGACCAGGCATATCGCAGCGGCTCGCAGGGCATGCTGCAATTGCCAAATCAAACTCTGGCCGCTGGTAATGCCCTGGTGATCGCTAACAATGTCGCTAAGTTTAACCTGGCCTTCCCTGGTGTCCCGGCGAATAAAGTGATTGAGATGAAGAATCTGCCGCCATACACAAGCTGGGGCACGGGCAGTGTTGGCCTGCAAAACAAAAATGATGGTCTGCCCTTTAAGGAAAGCATCGCGCTGCTCGATCCGAACGACACAATCGTCGATCTTGTGCAGTACGCGTATAAAACGGCCAACGGCCCCACCGGCCTCGATCCCGATGTGAAGCCAATTCTGTTGAGCGGCCCGGCGGTGGAGCCAAACGCAAGCTACGAGCGCTGCCCGGCTGGCACCGACACCAACGACGGTGGCCTCGATTTCTTCGTGCATACCACCGGGCAAACCCCTGGTATGGCCTGCACCACCGTGCCGGGCGTCGATCTGCGGATTGCGAAAGAAGGGCCAGAAAGTGTAGGCCAGACCGAGCTACCGAAAACGATTCAGTACGTCATTCCCTTTAGCAATGCTGGTTCTACCGCAGCCACGAATGTAGTCATTACCGATACCCTGCCAAATGAGCTTACATTTGTGAGCCAGAATGCAACCGCGGGTGTTGTATTTGCCGGGCAGAATGGGCGCACGCTGACATGGAATATTAGCAGCCTGGCATCACAGGCTGGTGGCTCAATCACGGTGAACGCCACTATCTCGGCAGGTTTACGCAGCGGCACCGAGGTTGTCAATACCGCAGGTATTAGCAGCACACCCGCCGAGGCCGAAGCCACGCGCCACAATAATATTGTCTCTCAGTCGATGCTCGTGAGCGCGCCCCAGGCCGATATTACGGTGTTTACCACCTGGGCGCAGGCCAGTGGCACAAAGTCGGGCCAGCCTACAAACTTTACCATCTTCTATGAGAACGTAGGCGAAGAAGACGCGACCGACATCACAATTGTTGATACTCTACCAACCGGTGTGTCGTTCGTCAGCGCCGATGTTGCGCCGGTGAGCGTAGTTGGTAATACACTCACCTGGCACGTGAATACCCTGAGCTTTGACCAGCTCGGCTCGATTAATGTAAATGTTCGCTTGTCGGACACGCTAAAAGGCGGTGCGCAGCTGCAAAATACTGTGCAAATTAGCAGCAACCCGCCCGATATCAGCAGCGTAGGTGAGCAGCCCGACAGCGAAACGGCGGTATTAACGGTCGGATTTGGTCAGATATTTATTCCGATGGCGCGCAAGTAATTGCATTCTCCACACGCACACGAACGCCGACCTTGCAAGGTCGGCGTTCGTGTGTTACCCGTGTTGCGCTGTAGCGCGGCTAAATTTCCCCAAACTCTTCGAGCAGTTCGCGCCACTCGCCAGCAAGCTCGTCGCGGCGCGCAGCATAATAAATATGATCAATCCCGTCTTCATCGCGATACACAAGATCAACCTGGCTGCGCATCGGCCGCATATACCCAATGTTGCCCCACCAGCGCACCTTATTTTCGTCGATCGGGAGGTCTTGCAGCGCCATACGTGCCGCATACTGGCGCACAGTTCCTTCTTCAATATCTTGTAAGCGCCAGGGTGCGTTGCTCACTTCGCCGGTGCGCAGGTTGCGAAACATAAAGCGCATTTCGCTGTTTTCATCGCTCGACATACTCACGACTTCGATGCCAGTACGGGGGCGCGGTACCCGAATGAGGTTGAGCCAGGCTTCGGTAAGTTTTTCACGCGGCACAGATGGAAATTCCTGGCTAGTTGTTCCTTCCTTGTCCTTCATCGCAAGGTCGAAGCGCGGAGCTATTTCGTCGGCATAGATTTGCAACAAGCCACCGCGCCCACGCCAGCGATAGCGCCGTTCGCCCCAGGGGTCGGTATCGATTTCGGGCGAAGGAAGCTCGCCATTCGAAGCGTCGGCACCGAACGGTGGCTCATCGTCGCGAAAGGCGCTTGGCTCTTGTTCAAGCACCTCGCCGGTCCGATCCCCAAGTAGTGCCTGCCAACCCTCGCCTAAGCCCCAATCAGAAACCCCGAAGAAGACATGGTCGATAACCCCGTTGGCATCGCGGTGTACCAGATCGTATTTCGTGCGATTTCCCTGGCGGTAAGCGCGCCATAGGCCCAGGCGGCCCCGCCACTTGACCTGGCTCTGAATGTCGATCCGGCCATCGCGCAAATCTTCGTAGCGGCTGATGCCATATGACCACAGACCCTGGGCGCGGTCGCGCGTAACCCCGGCCGTCGTGCGCAAATCGCGCACTTCGTACAGCCATGCCCCGGCACGTTTCTGCGCCGACACAATTTCAACGCCGCTACGCGGTAGATCAAGATCCTGCCCATTATCCAGCGGCGATGCGGCACCTTCGGCAATGGCGCGGCGGCAGAGCTGAATCACTTCGCTACGGTTCGCAATAACCGTTTCATTGTCGCGCCGCACATACACAACCCCGTCGCTGCCCATATACGGTGGATGATCGGGCGCGCGCACCTCAATACGCAGCAGATCACGGCCCTCGTAGTTCATCAGCTCCATCGTCAGGTAGGGTGGTGGCGTAATCTGCTCTTGCACCTGGCGGCGCAGCAGCTCGCTTACCTGGTCGGGGCGGGGGACACCAACTACACCCGCACCCTGCTCTTCGATGCCCACAATAACCATGCCGCCGCCCATGTTTGCCAGCGCCGCAATATCGCGCCACAATGCGTCAAGCGCCTCGGGCGTGTTACCGCGCAATACCTGGCGTTCGCTCGATTGCCCGGCACGCATGGTATCAACTTCCCACTGCTTCTGGTCGCGCTTGGGTACGCGCACTCGGTCGAAGTCGTTTGAGGCCAGTAGCGCCTTCAATGCAGCAAAGGTGTTTTCGGGCATCTGCAACTCGACATAGCGATCGCCAATGCCGTGCCGATGCCAGGCATTCCCATCACCCGCAGTGGTGCGGCGCAAGCGGTGCGCATCCGAGCCCTGGAGACAAAACATCCGCCGCTCGTAATGCTCGGTTTTGCCGTTGTAGAAGCCAGGCGAGGTGAATTTTTCGTGGTCGGTGTAGAAATTAACGAATTCGAGGGCGTGCAACGAGGGGTGTTGGGTTGCGGCAATGCGTGCCTGGCCGCTGGTGCCCATGCGTAGCGTTTCGGTAATGACGCCATTGGGACCGTTGGCATGAGCCGCAATCGCTAGCCCACCTGCACGGGCAATAATCTCATACGCATCGGTCACATGGCGGGTATCGGGTACCGAGCAGGCCCCGCGCTTGAGCAGATCGGGCTGCACGCCAAGCTGTAGTAGGGTTGCCTCAATCAGGCTAATTGGCCGATCGGAGGCGAACAGCGCCAGAATATGGGCACCAAAATGTGAGGTGAATTCGAAACCAGGAAGAACTGTAATTTTCGCGAGGAGTCGCCGATATTCGGTGAGCCGCTGTTGCTCTTCTTCCGTCAACCGTTGGGCGCGTTCCAGCGTTTGCAGAAAATCAAGCTCCTGGCGCATTTGCTCGTAGCCATGGACGGTATTGTGATCAGTAAAGGCAATAATCTCAAGTTCTCGACGTTCGGCCTCTTGGAGAATTTCAAGGTATGAGATGTTTGGTTCAGCGTAATCTTCCGAAGCAGGGGTGTGAATGTGTAAATCGGCCCGAATCCAACGATATCCTTCACGGACAGCATGCCCATTTGTTATCATACATTCTTGCTCCACCACGCGCAATATGCCACATTTTTGTTGTTGCGCACGCTTTTCTTTTTAGTTGTCGCGTACTTAACCGGTATTTTTCTTTTGTAGGCATTTTTACCATCTGCTGCGCTACCGAGTAGCCTACCTCCTTGGTAATGATGGCGATCACAATCAATAACACTTTGCGGGCTGCGGATATCATCCCAACTGTTGCTCTCTTTACACGATGGGTATGTATAATACTCGAAAGCGTGCGTTCTGGCAATGCTTGCCGGGTTTGAATATGGTATGATTCATACTATCTTATATGAGGTTGTAACTTCATATCCTAAGGATGCATCATGAAACAGGAACCTGAGCAAATCGGTGATCTGTGCTATGCCTATAGTGTGGATTATCCCTACCCTTTTCCAGTTCCGCAGCCACCGCATTACTGGATGACCGAGCAAACTGGTAAGCTGGCCGAAGCGGTTGAGCTCTATTTTAATGGCGATCCCTTGCCGCCAGCCGAGCTTGAACTTATCCGCCAATATTTACGGCAGTATATTGAGCGGGCAGTGATGACTGGCGATGCCAATCGCACCACCTTCCTCAGTCGCATCCTGGCGCTGCGGTCTACCCGCGATATCGAACGGTTTGCCGATGAGTTAGCCGAAGTAGGGATTGAGCCCTTCTAACAAAGAAAACGCTTGCCAGTAGCAGGGAGATACGCCCAGCCGAGCGATGATGCTTAAATACTTTGTCAACAACGTTTCTGGCAGTTTGGTCGTTTCTCCAAGATTAGAACTACAGTTGTAGTTATTGGGATGGGCAGGCTTGCTCCATTTCTTGCCACACTTTCGCCCAAATCCCGCTCTTCTGTCAGTTTCGCAATTGGTCGTGTATCGTCTGGTACGGAGGAAAGTGTGACGGCAACTCATTCCACGCGCATCCGTTCCACCGCTAACACACATCTTCGCCAAACGATACATCCCGCATATAATGCCGTTCTCAATCGTCCAATGGCCGCGCCACAACGCTTCCAATGCGGCTGCGTCGGCCTGTTCTGGTACCAGACTGGTCACGCAATAGCTCAGCTCGCGCGTCAGCTTGCCCGTTTTCAGCACAAATCGCTCACACTCTCGGCTCATCGCTTGCTTCACGCCTGGCCAATCAACTGAGCAACGTCCGCATTTGCTTGGGGTATGCAGCGCATCAAGGATGATGACCTTGGCGTGCAAATCACGCCCAGCCAGCAGAAGTGGTACAGCACTATATTCATCGCGCTTGCGCGACCTGCTCTTGGGTCAGATCGTCGCGGTGTTCTTTGGGCCAGCGCGCACTGACTGTGGGAGGTGGGCAAGCACTGACCATGGCGGCGCTGATCAGTGCCCAGAGCAGTTGCCGGGCGTAGATTCGATTGGGCCGAGCGCGCGGATCTTGCAAGCCCTTGAAGCATCCTAGTATTCCACTATACTGAAGCTGAACCATCGGTAGCCCCCTTGCATAGGAGGGGGCGAGCAAACCAATCATATGCGAAACGGCTGCCAATGATCCAATTGTTAATACATGACTGCTAAGACGCAAGAAATAACCACTACCAGCCGCCTATAGCATTGCGATAAACAATGTGATAGTGGAATTACTTGGGTGCAACAATCCAGGGCGCGCCGCCGTATTATTGGCACGAACGAACATACACGGCTGACAGCCGCAAACACACAAGGAGTAATACGATGTACAACCCAACCCAACGGCTTATGCGCAGCCGCACCGATAAAGTTCTCGCTGGTGTAGCTGGCGGCATTGGCCAGTACCTGGCAATCGACCCAGTGATTGTGCGGCTGGCATTTGTGGCAATGGCGCTCACTGGCATCGGCGTTTTTCTTTATCCGGTGCTCTGGCTGATTATGCCAATGGAAGGCAGCCAGCCAAGCACACCCGGCCAGGTGCTCAACGAGGTGCGCCAGCAAGCGCAGCGCGTTGGTGATGAAGTGCGCGAAGTGTTTGTTTCTTCGCGACGTGTGCGCTACGACCCGATGACCGGCGAGCCGATTGACCCGGAGACAGAAATTCCAATCAATAACGTGGGCAATGCAGCAGGCAGTAGCGCCGCCGCACCCGAAGATCGCCGCAACCGTTTGCTCGGCATGATCTTGCTGGGCGTGGGCGCGTTCATTCTGCTAGGCATGGTGCCAGGCTTTGGGCGCATGCTTATGCCACTGGTGCTGATTGGGGCTGGTATTATGGTATTGCGCCGCAAGTAGCTCACGCTGCTGCTTGAGGTAAATTTCGGGGGTGGCAGTGCCACTCCCGATTTTTATGCACATGCTACGCTCAGGATTTTGCCTTTGGCAGAGTGGTACTTTTTCTTTTAGGGCTTTCGCTTACTCAAGCAAATTCTTCATGTTCTTGGTGCTTTTTGCGCTCCGCGCAAAAAGCACCAAGAACAAAGAAAAAAGTACCTTGCTGCCGCAGGAAAATAGCCAAGTAAGCGAAAGTCCTATCTATACTATTGTGGCCGGTTTGTGGCGCAGAATGCCACAAAGCTCGCCGCAGGCGAAAATAGCCGACGCATCAGGATGACAAAAAAGTGAGCTGTACGTAATGGCTGCGTAATCTGTATAGCTTCTCAACGGTGCGCCCATACGCTATGATCAAAGTCGAAACGAAGAGGAGCAGCGTCGATCTTCATTCCACAGCCCAGCCACGCATTCGCCTTCTCAAACGAATTCTTCGTTATTTCATGCCCTGGCTCCTCGCCACAACCTAGCCTTGCCGGGCATGCTCCTCTTCATTCCGCCCGCACACACCTGCTCCACACGAGTCACAAAACGGCTGGGTAATGCCCAGCCGTTTTGTGTTGCTCAGCATAGTGGCTACTTGCCCTTCCCTAGCTCCGCCGAGCGGCGATAGGCTGCCCAGATTGCGTCGGTGAGCACGGTGCGCAGCCCGCCGCGCTCAAGCTCATAGAGCGCCGCCGCGGTGGTGCCGCCGGGCGATGTCACGCCGTTTTTCAGCTCGGCCAGGTGTTTCCCGCTCTGCTGGGCATACAACACCGAGCCATACATGGTTTCGAGCACCAACTTCTGCGCCATGTAGCGCGGGAAGCCAAGATGGACGCCTGCATCGACCATCGCTTCCATCAGCAGGAAGAAGTAGGCTGGCCCCGTGCCCGAAAGCGCAGTCGCCATATCAAGGTAGTTTTCGTCATCGACGTATTGCTCGTGACCGAACGAGCCAAGAATTGTTCGCGCCCAGCCGCGTTGTGCCTCGGTCACAGCCTCAGCCGAGGTCCACACCGTCATGCCCTCGCCGATCTGGGCAGGCGTATTGGGCATCGAGCGCACGACCTGCGAGTGGTTCAGCAGCTCGGCGAAATGGCGGATGGGCGCGCCCGCGACGATCGAGATCACCAGCTCACCATCGTTGAGCGTGCCGCGCAGCTCGGGCAGCAGCCGGGGTAGCGTTTGCGGCTTCACTGCGAACACGGCAACCTGCGCCCAATGCACCGCCGCCACATTATCGTCGGTTACTTGCACACCATAGCGCTGGGCAATTTCATCGCGGCGCTCGGCGCGTAGCTCAGTCGCCATAATTTGCTCGGGTGGAACTAGATCTTTACGCAGCATACCGCTGATCATGGCTTCACCCATAATGCCTGCGCCAATCACAGCAATGCGGAGGTCGCGAATCATAGCTTCCCTTTCATACAGCCGCTAGCTAGCGATGATTTAGTGCTGCTCGTAGCCATCGGTTCCTGGCACCGGGAAGTCGGCACACAGCGCATTCACCTCAGCAGCCACACGCTCAACCACGGCCTCGTCGTTGACATTGCTCAGCACCTGGTCAATCATCTCGGCGATGCGCTCCATTTCGGCCACACCCATGCCACGCGTGGTAATCGCGGGCGTGCCAATACGCACACCACTGGTGATCAGCGGCGATTTGTCGTCGAAGGGCACCGAGTTCTTGTTCAGCGTAATATGTGCGCGGTCAAGCACTTCCTGCGCGGTTTTGCCGGTAACACCCTTGCCACGTAAGTCAAGCAGCATCAGGTGGTTGTCGGTGCCACCCGAGATAATATGGTAGCCGCGCTTGACCAGCGCCGCGGCCAGCGCCTGGGCATTGCGGATGATCTGCTGGGCGTATTCGGCGAACGCGGGCTGGAGGTTTTCGCCAAAACCCACGGCCTTGGCGGCTACGGCGTGCATCAGGGGGCCGCCCTGCATGCCAGGCACCACCGCCTTATCGAGCAGCTCAGACATCATCAAGGTACGGCCGCTTTTCGCCGCCTTCTGCCCGAATGGATTCTCGAAATCTTCACCAAGCAAAATCAGGCCGCCGCGCGGGCCGCGCAAGGTTTTATGGGTAGTAGTGGTGACAACATGTGCGTGCGGCACGGGCGTGGGCAGCAGCCCCTTGGCGATCAGGCCCGCCGGGTGCGCGATATCGGCGAACAGGTAGGCACCCACGGCGTTGGCAATCTGGCGGAAGCGCGCGAAGTCAATCGCTCGCGAGTAGGCGCTGGCACCAACCGTGATCATCTTGGGCTGCTCGCGCCGCGCGATCGCCTCAACCTCCTCGTAGTCAAGCATCTCGGTGTGCGGATCAACGCCATAGGCCACAAAGCGATACAGCTGCCCCGAGAAGTTTACCGGCGAGCCGTGCGTGAGGTGGCCGCCGTGCGACAGATCCATACCGAGCACGGTGTCGCCGGGCTTGAGGAAGGTGAAATATACCGCCATATTCGCCTGGGTGCCCGAGTGCGGCTGCACATTGGCGTAGGCCGCGCCGAACACCTCGCGGGCGCGGGCGCGGGCCAGGTTCTCGGCCTCGTCCACAAACTCACAGCCGCCATAATAGCGATTGCCTGGGTAACCCTCGGCATATTTATTCGTAAGAATCGAACCCTGCGCCTCGAGCACCGCGCGACTCACATAATTCTCGCTCGCGATCAGCTCCAGGCCATCGCGCTGGCGGCGTGCCTCGTTAGCGAGAATACGGGCGACATCGGGATCGTTCTGCCAGAGCGTGTCGAGTACAGACATCGTGCTGTTTCCTTTCCGCATGGTTGAGTTCGCAGCGCACAGCGCCACACCGGCGGCACTGGTGCTGGGGCGCTATTATACCGCATGGTGCGCCGCCTGAATGCCCAGCGTAAAGCGTTGCCCGCCGCCCAGAACCTATGCTATAATCACCAAACTCTGGCGTACAAACGTACCACTTTTTACCCCGGCCACCTGGTTTTACCAATATACATAAGGAGTCAGACCGCATGAAACTATCGTGTCTGCAAGAAAACCTCAAACGCGGCCTGGCAATTGTAGGCCATGCTGTTGCTGGAAAAAGCACGCTGCCAGTGCTTTCAAATATTCTGCTTGCCACCGATGATGGCCGCCTGAAGCTGGCTGCCACCAACCTTGAGATTGGCATCACCTGCTGGATTGGTGCGAAAATTGAGGAAGATGGCGCGGTGACGATCCCGGCCAAGCTGCTCTCCGATGTGGTCGGTGGCCTGCCCAACGACAAAATCTCGTTGCAGCTCGACCCGCGCACCCAGACGGTGGCGCTGAAATGCGCGCGCTACGAGGCGAGCATCAAGGGCATCGAAGCCGACGAATTCCCGGTCATTCCGACCGTTTCCGAAGCCGCACCAACCGCCTCTTTTCCACCGGCGCTGCTGCGCGAAACGATTGATCAGGTTGCCTTCGCCGCCGCCACCGACGACACGCGCCCAGTACTGGCGGGCGTGCTGATGCGCCTGCGCGGCACCACCGCAACATTTGCCGCCGCCGATGGCTTCCGGCTAGCCTTGCGCACGATCGAGCTACCCGAGCCAGTGGCCGAACCGGCGGAAGTGATTGTGCCGGCGCGCGCGCTGCTTGAGCTAAGCCGGATCATTGGCGATGCCGAAAGCAATGTCGAAATCACGATCACGCCGAGCGGTGGGCAGGTGCTATTCCACACCGAGAGCACCGACCTGGTATCGCGGCTGATTGAAGGACGCTACCCCGACATCGAGCGGATCATCCCCAGCGCCCACTCAACCCGCACCGTGCTCGAAACCCAGGAGCTGGCCAAGGCCGTGAAGCTAGCTTCATACTTCGCCACAGCTTCCTCAAACATCGTGCGGCTCACCTTCGAGTCGGGCGGCGAGCTCAGCCCGGGCAAGCTGGTGATTAGCGCGAATGCCGCCGAAGTGGGCGATAACAAAGGCGAGCTTGATGGCATGGTGCATGGCAGTGGCGGCCAGATTGCACTGAATGTGAAGTTCCTCGGTGATGCCCTGGCGGCGATCAAGACGCCACAGATCGCGATTGAGACGCAGACCGCGCAAAATCCCGGCGTATTCAAGCCCGTCGGGGCCGATGGCTATTTGCATATTGTGATGCCCATGACGGTGCGCTAGCGCCGCACACAGCAGGTGATAGATCTAATCGGGGGTGGCATTGCCGCCCTCGATGCGTTATTGCTGCGTGCTTCACTGTTCATACGGAGCGACCATGCTGCGCTTTGGCTTGAACGTATCGATTTTGCTGCGCGAATACCCATTCCTCAAGCGCTTCGACCAGGCGGCGCGGCTGGGCTTTGATACCGTCGAATTCTGGTGGCCGCATGGCGAAGACCTGGGCGTGCTTACGCGGCGCATTCGTGATGCCGGGCTGCAGGTGGCGCTGTTCAATTTTGATGCGGGCGACCTGGCAGCGGGCGAGCGTGGGCTAATCAACGACCCGGCGCGGCTGGCGCAGTTTCGCGCGCATGTGCCCGCTGCGCTTGAGCTAGCTGCGCAGCTGGGCTGCCCGCGCCTGAACGCGCTAGCCGGTAAATGGCGCACCGATATTCCGCAGGCCCACCAGCTGGCGCAGCTGCGCGAGCAGTATGCCTGGCTAGCCGAGCAAGCGCAGAGCGTGGGCGTGGCGGTGCAGCTCGAGCCGCTGAACACCTGGGATAACGGGCCATGTGTGTTTACCACCAGCCGCGAGACGCTGGCGTTCATCGATGCGGTGGGTGCGCTTAACCTGCAACTTCAGTACGACGTGTACCATATGCAGCGCATGGAAGGCAATATCAGCGCCACCGTGCACGCATTGGCGCACCGTATTGGGCACATCCAGATCGCCGATGCGCCTGGCCGCAACCAGCCCGGCACTGGCGAGCTGCGGTTCGGCCATATTCTCACGGCAATTGCGGCCAGCGGCTACAGCGGCGTGATTGGTGCTGAGTACAATCCACTCGGCAGCTCGGTGGCAAGCCTGGAATGGCTACCAACAGCACAGCGGCGCGGGCCAGTTGCACCAGAAACACTTGGGCTATAATGCCATGTGCTCCCTCAAGGCAGCGTATGCCAGAAAGCTCTGCTCATGCTTGCCGAACGTTTGATGACCCACAGCCTGCGCGCGCACCCACACGGCCACACGATCGCCGGCATTATGGCGGCGGCGCTGGATGCGGTTGAGCCTGCGGCGGCGGTGCGCGCCCACCTGCACCGCGACGGCGATGCAATTGTGGTCGGCGGGCGGCGCTACACGGGGGTGGCGCGCGTGCTGGTGGTGGCTGCGGGCAAAGCCGCCGCGCCCATGTTCCAGGCCGCGCACGAGGTGCTTGGCAGCCTAATGTCAGCAGGCGTGCTGGTAACGAAAGATGGGCACACGGGCGATCTGAGCATATCCACCACCCCACAAGTTGCGCCGTTTCAGGTGCTGGCGGCGGGCCACCCCATCCCCGATGCGCGTGGCGTGGCGGCTGCCGAACAGATCGCGGCGCTGCTGGCTACTACCCAGACTGCCGATCTTGTGCTAGTGCTGATTTCGGGCGGCGGATCGGCGCTGCTCACCTGGCCCGCGCCGGGGCTTACCCTCGCCGACTTGCAAGCGATGACCAGCGCATTGCTGCGCTGTGGTGCGACAATTGAGCAGATCAATACCCTGCGCAAGCACAGTACCCGGCTCTTTGGTGGGCAGCTGGCACGCATGGCCGCGCCTGCGCGCGTTGCAGCGCTGGTGATTTCCGATGTGATTGGCTCACCACTAGAAGTCATCGCTTCTGGCCCAACCACACCCGATCCGACAACCTATGCTAATGCCTGGGCGATCGTCGAGCGCTACGAGCTGGCGGGTGCGCTGCCCCCTGCACTGCTGGCACACCTGCGACGCGGGCTGGCTGGCGCGCTGCCCGACACCCCGAAGCCCGGCGCGGCGCAGTGGGCGCAGGTGGCGAACACGGTTATCGCCAGCAATGTGCATGCAGCTGAGGCCGCGGTCGCGGCAGCCCAGGCGCGCGGCTTCCATACCATGCTGCTCACTACCTACCTCGAAGGTGAGGCGCGCGAGGTTGGGCGCGTTGCCGCCGGACTGGCGCGTGAGCTTGCAATACGCAATCGCCCGCTGGCGCGCCCGGCGCTGCTCGTGGCTGGCGGCGAAACCACCGTAACCCTGAAAGGCGCCGGGCGTGGTGGGCGCAACCAGGAGCTAGCGCTGGGCGCGATTGAAGGGCTGACCGGCCTGCCAGGCGCGCTGGTAGTGGCGCTCGCCACCGACGGCGGCGACGGCCCCACCGATGCAGCGGGCGCAGTGGGAGCAGGCGATACGCTGGCGCGCGCGGCGGCGCTGGGCCTGCACCCTGCCGATTTCCTGCGCCGCAACGATGCCTACAGCTTCTTCGCCGCACTCAACGACCTGCTGCGCCCCGGCCCAACCCAAACAAACGTGAACGACCTGTTGTTTGTGGCGGTGCTGCCTGATGAAACCGAAAACACCCAAACATACGCCTGAGCATGGTATACTAGAGCACTGCTCACACGGTTGGCTAGCAAAAGCCCGACGACGAAGAACGCAGGCGCGTCCCTTCGTCGTTCTGTTTCTTGCTACCCGTCGTACCACACCTTAAAGGAAAGCCTATGAACGCAACGCTTCACGAATTGCTTGATCTGACCGTCCGATGGGTGCATGTCATTGCAGGAATTATGTGGATCGGGAATTCGTTGCTGTTCAACTGGCTCGATCGCAACCTGCGCCCGCTTGAGCAGCCCAAAGAGGGCGTGCAGGGTAAAATCTGGCTGCTGCATAGCGGCGCATTCTACGAGGTAGAGAAAAAGCTGCTGCCGCCCGGCATGCCCTACCCCGAAAAAGTTCACTGGTTTATGTTCCAGAACCTCACTACCTGGGTTTCGGGCATTACACTGCTGATTGTGGTGTACTACATGGGCGGCGCGGCGTATATGGTCGATCCGGCAGTGGCGAATATCAGCACCACCACCGCGATTGCGATTGGCGTGGGCACGCTGGTGCTGGGCTGGTTAGTGTACGATGGGCTGTGGCGCTCGCCAATTGGAAAGAATAGCGCGCTCACCGCCGCGATTTCATTCGTGCTGCTGATCGCCGTGACATTTGGCCTCTCGAGCGTGCTGGGCGGGCGGGCCGCCTACATCCATGTCGGCGCGCTGCTCGGCACCCTCATGACGGGGAATGTATGGTTTTATGTCGTGCCCTCGCAGCGCGAGCTGGTAGCAGCCACCCGCGCGGGCAAGGCCCAAGACCCGGCGCTTTCGTATCGGGCGAAACAGCGCTCGATCCATAATAACTACATGACCTTCCCGGTGCTCTTCATTATGGTAAGCAATCACTTCCCCAGCACCTACGGCAATACGCTCAACTGGCTCATTCTGGCGATTCTTATGGTTGGCGGCGCCGTAGTGCGCCACTTCATGAATATCCGATTCACCTATGGCCCCTGGCTGCGCTATGCCGCCGCTACAGCGATCATTGCGCTGGCGCTAGCCACTATTTTGATGGCCTGGCAGCGCGGCCCGACCAGCGCCGCCGCCAGTGGCCCGGTATCGTTTGTGGCCGCGCGCGATGTCATTCAGCGGCGCTGTGTGCAATGTCACTCGGCCACACCCACCGACAGTCAGTTCACCGTTGCGCCTGCCGGGGTCATGTTCGACAATCCCGAAGTGATCCAGCGGATGGCGGCACGGATTAAAGAGCGCGCCGTAGTATCGAAAACCATGCCCTTCGGCAATAAGACGAATATTACCGACGAGGAGCGCGCGCTGCTCGGGGCGTGGATCGACCAGGGCGCGAAGATCGACCAGTAGCAGAAGGCAAAGGGCAAAAGCAAGAGGCCGGTCAAGAGTAAACTTTTACCTATCACTGTGCTCTCGCTGTCTCTGTGGTGCAATCGGTAACCTAATGTGGGCCATGTATGCAATCTGATACCTACGCCGAAGTTGTTATGCAGCGCTGTGACGCGCTAGCGAGCTGCACCGAAGAGCCAAGCCGGATCACCCGGCCATTCGCCACACCCGCCATGGCGTGCGCCAATGCGCTGGTTGCGGGCTGGATGCGCGACGCGGGCATGACAGTACACCAGGACACGATCGGCAACCTAGTGGGACGCTACGCAGCTGCGACACCGTCAGCACCAACATTGCTGCTTGGCTCGCACCTCGATTCGGTGCGCGACGCCGGGCGCTACGATGGGCCGCTTGGCGTGCTGGCAGCGCTGGCCTGCGTGCAGCAGCTCCACGATTCTGGCACGCGCCTGCCATTTGCGCTTGAGCTGTACGCCTTTGCCGATGAAGAAGGAGTGCGCTTTCATAGCACTTACCTGGGTAGCAGCGCAGTAGCCGGGCGTTTTGCCCCCGCTACGCTTGAACGCACTGATGCTGATGGTATGAGCATGGCCGCGGCAATACGCGCATTTGGTGGCGACCCTATGCGCCTAGCTGAGGCGGCGCGCACGCCCGATGATCTGCTGGGCTATGTCGAGCTACATATCGAGCAAGGGCCAGTGCTCGAAGCACTCGATCTGCCGGTGGGCGTGGTTACAGCGATCGCAGGCCAGAGCCGGATTGCGGTAACGTTTCAGGGCATGGCCGGGCACGCTGGTACGGTACCGATGCAGTTGCGCCGCGATGCGCTGTGCGCTGCCGCCGAGTTTGTGCTGGCGGTTGAGGCCCAGGCGCGTAGCACGGCGGGCCTGGTGGCGACAGTCGGCCAGATAAACGCCGAGCCTGGCGCAAGTAATGTCATTCCGGGCATTGTCACGCTCTTGCTCGATGTGCGCCACCAGGACGATGCCACGTGCCTGACGGCTTGCCAGGCATTGCGCAGCAGCGCCGAGCAGATTGCCCAGGCGCGTCAGCTGACCCTTGGGTGGGAGCTTGTGCAGGCCAGTGCAGCAGTACAGTGCAATATGCGCCTGGCTGAACTGCTGGCGCAAGCGGTTGAAGCGGGTGGCATACGCGCCCACCGGCTGCCCAGTGGCGCTGGCCACGATGCTGTAGCGCTCGCGGCACTTGTGCCTGTGGCGATGCTGTTTGTGCGCTGCGCGGGTGGTATAAGCCACAACCCAGCCGAAGCGGTAACGCAGGCCGATGTGGCAGCGGGTATTATGGTGCTGGGGCGTTTTCTGCACCTGCTGGCTGCGGCCCGGCCCACGGATACCAAATCTGTTTGAATATGCTCGCACTACGCGCGACACAATACAAAGCCAAGCTCAAAGTGCATAGTGCGTAATATTAAACTTTCGCTTACCCAAGCAACGCCTCTATCTTCTTGGTCACTGTTTGTGCTGCGCGCAAAAACGACCAAGAAGCAGAAGAAAGTACCAGGCTGCCGCAGGCACATAAACCGGCACGCGAAGCCCTACTCCTACTACGTGGCATGCTCATCACACAAGCAGTGTGGCACGAACCGCCAGTACAGCATCGACCGAGGTTTTCATGCCCAGCTCAGAGCATCCGCTCTTTAAACAGCACCCGCGCACTGGCACGGCTTTTATTTCTATTGGCGAAGTGCCTATACCATACCAAATCTACAACGGGTACGGACTCTTTATTGGCGGAGTAGGCGAGCTTGAAGTAGTCCAGCGTCTGCTTCACCATGAAGCACTTACACCGGTGCAAACGGCGGATGGCAAAGCGATAATTGGTCTATGGATTTGCAACTTCACCGCTGCGAGCCTCGGCCCACACCATGAGCTGCAAATTTCTTTCTTCGTCTCACGCCGCCCACTTGCGCCCTTGCCGAACAATCCATTGAACACGCTCGCCATTCTCCTTACTCGCCCCAATATCCATATGCTGTGCTATGGGCTATGGAATAACACGCCGCAAGTAGTCGCGTATAATCGCGAACTCCTCAGCCTCAATGCGCAGCTCACCAGCAGCGCGATTACGCGTAACCGCCAGCATATAAGCTTCAGCTTCGCCGCCGCAGACACACAGCAGCCGGTTCTCACCGGCACCATTGGGCAGCCCCAACGCACGTCGGTAGCAGCAGGGTTAGCCCTTCTGCGCATCATTGGTTTCAGACGTAGTATGGCGCTCGCCCGGCAGCCCTGGGTCAGCACGCCAGTACTCAACCCTGTGGGGGTAGTACTCAGCCACAACGCAGCTGCCGAAACGTTCACGCATAACGACGTGAATGCGGTACGCTATTACGACCAGCGACTGGATCGCCTTGACTTCGGTGCGACACCATACCAAGCGCTACAGTTTATGCCACAGTGCGTTCAGTATATGGATGGGTTTAAATTCGTGTATCTACAGCCTACATAGCGTGCTGAGATTCTAATTCGATGCTGGGCATTTTGGTGAGGAACAATAGGGAATATGCGAACAACAATTGCCGCCTTAATCCATACAATCGCGCCCTATGATACGCTTGAGGAACAGCATAAACAAGCTACATTACGTTGGATCAACAGTGGCGCACCGCTCTACCGTATCCATAAGCCCGCTACGCCGCCTCAACACCTGGTTGCCTACTTTGCAGTCTTCGATCCGGCGCAGCAACAGTTACTGCTGGTCGATCATCGTCAAGCCGAGCTTTGGCTGCCAACTGGTGGTCATGTCGAACCCGATGAACATCCTCAGACTGCGGTGATACGCGAAGCCAGGGAAGAGCTAGGCCTACGCGCCAGATTCCTCCTCCCTAACCCATTGTTTCTAACCGTGACGCAAACCGTAGGCCATAGCGCAGGCCATACCGACGTTTCATTGTGGTATGTACTTCATGGTGACAGCCAGCAAGCACTCCGCTACGACCACAGCGAATTTTTGCAGGTTACATGGTTCCCACTCAAGCAGCTGCCATATGAACGCTCGGATCCCCACTTGCGGCGGTTTGTAGCTAAGTTACAGCAGTTCGGGGCAACCGAGCCAGAAAAAACGCCTGCACCGAGAAGGATAAGGCGTTCTTCCAGCCAGCTTCGGTGATCAACACTAATGGTGCGAGCTATGCGCAGGCGAGCGGCGCAGGCTCCGAAACGCCTCGGCAATTTGTGAGCGATTGCGGATAGCGAAGAACAGCGCCAGCGCAATATAGATAACCGTTACAGCAGTATGTGTGGCAGGAATGGCCAGCTGGACTAAGAACAGCACAACCAGTAGCGCCGCCTCACCGATCGAGAGGTGTAGGCCAAGCAGCATCGCAACCGCAAACGCCGATTGAGCCGAGGTTAACAGCAAATCGTCGCGCTGGATCTGATCGAGCTGTAACTTGGTTGGTATTGGCTTGCCAATTGTATACGAGGCCAGGTTATATACGAGCGGCACCGTGCCCACCAGCAGCGTCCACTGATTCACCTTCGACGACACCAACGCGCCAAGGCTGGCCGCGCCCAGCAAGCGCCACGCAAAAATACCAGTGATCAGAAACTCGGGCGCTTCTGAGGCCAGCGGCGCCAGCCACTGCACCAGCGTGCGCCGATCAAACCCTAAATCAACGCCCGCGTCAATCAGCGACTCGGCGAACGGCTCGGCCACCATAAAGATCGTAAAGCCCGCAATCAGCAGAAACAGCACCGTTACCAGCCGACGCGGGCCATCGTTCAGCTGCCCAATCACGCGCGCCGGGCCGATCAGATCAGGCTCGACATGCGCGGACTTAGAAACTTGCCAGGCATAAAAGCCAAAAATTGTCACCAGCACTACAACATCAATTAAGTCAAGTGATCCTTTAAGTGGAATCAAGAATGAATACAGCGTCGCCAGGCCCAAAAACAAAATCTCAGTATTCTGTCCATCATCAAGGGTAATGCCAGTGGTTGGTTTGCCCATACTACGCGAGCGCCACCAATAGAGCAAAACGACCGTCGGCCACCCCAGGCCAATTAGCAGGCGATTCGCGCCAGTCATATTCACCAGTGCCAGCGGCCCATACGTCACCGGGTCGTCGGCGGCGCGCCAGGCCAGGTACATATCGACAGCGTATTCGGGTAGCACAGCTATCAGCGCCAGGATAGTAAGCGCCAATGCGCGTGGAATGTCGTGCTGCGCAACTTCGGCAGCCCACGAAAGCAAAAACGCCGCCCCAACAACGGCCATCCCAAAAATGAACGAATCTGTCAGCGGACTGATATGAATGCCCATCAGGCGCAGTGCAATACCGGGCAGAGTGAGCACAATTGCGCCAAGCATAAACAGAATTTGGGCCATACGCTGCGAATCCCCCTCAATGTACTACAATGCTAATACACAAAACTACCGATTGAAGCGCTCCTTCTTCGCTCATCAATAGCGTTCTGATTATAGAGCAAAAGCTTCTGTTACGTTAGGAAGCAAGAGCGTCTATTGCACATTTCGTTCCATCCGCCCGGAAGTGGCAGTAGATGACGTATATCGTCAGGGGCAAACGGCGGTACAATACGCCTACGCGCCAAACCAGAGGAAAGGGGACACCGTGCCGAATAGCCTTATGCCCAGCACCACCGCACTCGGAGATTTTCAGCAAGCGCGACGGCGCGCGGCTATGCGCGAGCTTATCGCCCGCTTAACAGGGCATTCAACCGATCTCCTCTCGTTCGAAGATGTCCGGCAGAAACTCAAGGCGCAGGTCAGCGCGAAACGCGAGCTGCACGATATTCCGCTTGATGCGATTGTTGGAAGCGTTGGACGATACAGCGATTTCACACGCGATTTTCTGCCGCGAAAAGATAGCGACGCCATGCGCTGGGCGGGCGTGCGCAGCGCAATCGAAAGCGAAGCGGGTGTACCCCCAATTGAAGTGTATAAGCTGGGCAATGCGTATTTTGTGCTCGATGGCAACCATCGAGTTTCGGTTGCGCGCGAAACTGGGGCAACGCACATTCATGCCTATGTTACCGACGTGCAGACGCGCGTGCCATTCGTGCTTGGCGATTCGCCCGACGATCTGATCATTAAGGCCGAATATGCCGGTTTTTTAGAAGCAACCGATCTTGATCAGCAACGCCCTACCGCCACCCTCAATGTCACCGCACCAGGCCAATACTCAATCCTGCTCGAACAGATTGAGGCCCACCGCGAACAAATGGCCCGCCAGCAATCCGAAGCCGTTGTGCTGCCCACTGCTGCTGCCGACTGGTACGACACTGTATACATGCCGATTATCGCCGAGATGCGCACCCAGGGCACGCTGCACGAATTCCCAGGCCGCAGCGAGACAGATTTATACATCTGGCTTACCCAGCATCGCAATGCACTTGAGCAGTCGCTCGGCTGGCAGGTTGGCCCCAAGGCGGCCATTTCCGATCTGGCGAGCCAGCATGGGACACGTAATGCCGTTGCCCGCCTGGGTGGCAAACTGCTTGACATAGTCGTACCCGATACGCTCGAAGCAGGCCCGCCGCCCGGTGCCTGGCGACAGGAACGCGGCATGCAGGCGTATGGTGAACACCTCGTTTCCGATCTGCTGGTAGCAATCAATGGTGAAGATGCTGGCTGGTATGCGCTCGAACAGGCGTTGCTGATTGCCAGGCGCGAGCAGGCGCGGTTGGCGGGATTGCATGTGGTGCCGAACGAGGCCGGACGCCAGAGCGCAGCAGTAGCGGAATTACGTGCCGAATTTACGCGGCGCTGTACCGCCGCAGGTGTCGACGGCGGGCTTGCGATTGATGTGGGCAATGTCACACGCCAGATTTGCGACCGCGCGCGCCTGACCGATATGGTCGTCGTCAGCCTTTCGTACCCGCCCGGCACCGAGCCATTTGCGCGCCTGCGCTCGGGTTTTCGCACCCTCGTGCAACGCTGCCCACGCCCGATCCTCGCCGTACCCTGCCCCGCGATCGAAAGCACGCGCGCGCTACTGCCCTACGATGGCAGCCCCAAAGCCGAAGAGGCGCTATTTGCCGCTACGTACCTGTCGCTCAGCTGGAAACTTACCTTGCATGTCGTTACTGCAACTGAAGAAGCTGACGAACACACGGTTTCGGCGACCACGCTGCAGCGCGCGCGCGAATACCTTGAGCGTCATGGCGTTCAAGCCAGCTACGAGCTTGCCGAAGGGCCAGCCAGCGATGCTATTCTCAGCGCCGTGCACACGCACCAAAGTAATTTGATTGTGATTGGGAGCTACGGCTTCAATCCGCTGGTCGAAATTATGCTGGGGAGCTCGGTCGATCAGGTGTTGCGCGAAAGCTCGGTGCCGGTGCTGCTGTGCCGGTAGGCAGCAGGCGAGGTGGCAGTTGGGTGTAGCAAAGCGCCCGCCAGCCCCTCCGCCCGAACAACGCCGTATAAGCTGTGCCCTGAAGAAAGTACGCTGCATCACCTATGGCTTCAAAGCTATTCGACCAACTGGTCAACGCCTTATTGCTTTTCTTCAGCTACCTGCTTATTGGTATGGTAGGTTTGCTGCTTTTCGTACTGATTGGGCGCATACTAGCCTGGATCATCTGGCGGCTTGCCTACTATCGCCGACGGCTGCGGGGCCGGGTGAGCGAACAGCGAAGCGTTACGCTGCGCCAACTGATTGTGTCGCTGATGAATGCGCTGGCCGTGCTGCTTGGCACTATCTTTATGCTTAGCCTGGTAACAACACCGGCGGCGCTTACCACAGCACTGGGGCTGTTTAGCGCCGGGCTAGGCTTTGCAGCACGCCCGTTTATTAGCGATGTAATGTGTGGCATCCAGCTGCTCCTTCAAGACCAGTTTACGATTGGCGAGAAGGTTGAAATTGGCGGCCGAAATGTCATTGGGGTTGTCGAACAGGTTTCGTTGACACGAACACTGCTGCGCGGCGACGATGGCGAATTATGGACGGTACCAAACGGCGATATACGTACCATTCGCAATTTCACACGCGGCAGCTTTTCCGCAGCCCATATACACCTGACCATCCCAACCGCGCGGCTCGACGAAGGCCTGTCCATTCTCCAATCGATTATCGCCGACCCTGGCCCCGATGTGTTCGAGGCACCCGAAATTATTAGCGAAGCCGGCCAGATCAGCGAAACGACTGAGCTTATGCTCAAAGTGAAAGCGCAGCACGGCATGGCGCCTCAGGTGCGGCGGCGCCTGCTGGAGCGTATCTACGCGGCCCTCGACGAGCATAACATCTTCCCGCTTAGCGCCGATAGCGATCCGCCATCCTCGAAACTGTGACAAACAAATAACGATTCCGTCATATAATACGAACCCGCCTGGTTGCGTGCAAAGAAGTACCTGCCACTTCATTGTACACATTCAGTGGCGGGTCGCCTGTAGAAGATGGCACTTGATAGCCATCAGCCGTAATTTGAGGAGGCTAAACGTATGCTGAAGGAGTTCCGTGATTTTATTGCACGGGGGAATGTACTTGAATTGGCAGTGGCGGTTATCATCGGTGCAGCGTTTGGGAAGATCATCGACTCGCTGGTCGCCGATATCATCAACCCGATCATCGGCCTAATCTTCGGCCAGCCCGATTTCTCAAGCGTGTACATCAACCTCTCAGGGCAGGTATTTCCCACTTACGCAGCCGCAAAGGAAGCCGGTGCCCACGTGATTGGCGTTGGCGCTTTTATCACAGCGGTCATCAATTTCTTAATCATCGCGTTCGCACTCTTCCTAATTGTGCGTAGTGCTAACCGCATGAAGAAAGAGCAAGCTGCTGCGCCAGCTGGCCCAACGAAAGAAGAAGTGCTGCTCACCGAAATCCGCGACGCAATTCGCTTACAGCGCTAACCTTCCACCTCGCCTTTCCATCACCCAATGATGTGTGTTTTCGGGAGCTACCCGTAGCATAAGTTGCGGGTGCTCCCGAAAAAAAGTTCGGGAGCGTTGATTACATCATTCTACCGCTACCACCCGGTTGCGCAGCACTCCAATCCGGTCAATCTCCGCTTCCATTACATCGCCAGGCTGCATATACTGGGGCGGTGTAAAACCCATCCCTACCCCACTTGGCGTACCAGTCGAAATAATGGTTCCTGATTCGAGCGTTTGCCCACGCGAAAGTACCTCGATAATTGTCGGAATATCAAAGATTAGGTCGGCCACCGTCGAATTCTGGCGGGGTTCGCCATTGAGACGCAGGCGCAGGCCCAGTATTGTAGGATCAGGTATTTCATCGGCGGTCACAATCCAAGGCCCCATTGGGCAGCAGCGATCAAGGCTTTTAGCCTTGTAAAACTGCTGGTGGCGATTTTGTAAATCGCGCGCTGAAATATCATTCAGAATGGTATAGCCAAACACATGCCGCATCGCCGTTTCGCGCGCGATGTTCTTACCACCCTGCCCGATCACAAACGCCAGCTCAACCTCATAATCGAGCGCCGCCGTCACATGCGGGTCGAGCGGGACATCATCCTCGGGGGCGCATACTGCTGTCGCTGCTTTTGTAAAAAACACTGGGTGCGGCGGCAGGCTAGGTGGCAACCCTTTAGCACGCATCGATTCATATGCATGTTCAACATAGTTCATGCCTAGGCAGATAATGTTTTGGCGCGGGCGTGGGATCGGCGCAAGCAGTTGCACCTCGCTCAGCGGCTGGGCGGTAGTAGCGCGCGCCACTACATTGTGTGCCGCTTGCAGCACATCTGGCCCACCTTCTATAAGCGCCAGCATCGTTGAAGCCAGCGAATCGAGCGCAACAACCACCGATTCGTCGCGTAGCGCGCCAATGTGTGCGCCGCGCGCATCCTGGTAGGTAACCAGACGCATGCAGGATTCCTCTTCGTTCTTCAGTAGTCTTGTTCGCAGCTAAGCAACGGACAAATGCGGCACCGGCATGATACTACCACACTTCGGCTAGCCCACGACGTTCGGCGCAGCGGGCGGCGCAGGTGGCGGTAACCCGCGCCGCGCCCCCAGGGTGCGAAAGGCCTCGCGCAGGCTGCCCGTCAGCCGCTCGAACGGCGCAGTACGGGCTGTGTGGTGAGCATCGAGGTAGTCGATAACCGAACGCCGACCGGCCTCTACCAGCTCGGCACTGTGGCTGAAATCGTTATATGCCAGGCTCTGGCCGCTCGTGAGCTTAATATCGTGAATCGTGATACCGCGCGCATGCGCCAGGGCTGCTACCTGGCGTTCTTGCTCGTGCTGCCGATTGAGCATCGCATTGAGCGATGAGGTGAGTGTATAGCGCAGCCCCTGGCGGCTCGAAACCGCCATATCATCAACGATTTCGAGCGTGTAGATTGTGCGCGCGCCGCGCTGAATAGCGTGGGAGAGCGGAAGATTTGCCACCAGCGCACCGTCGAGTAATTGCTCATTCTGGTAGCTGTAGGGCGGGAAAAATGGTGGAATGGCCGTGCTTGCCAGCAGGGCATCGAGCAAACGTTCTGAGGAATCCAGGCCAAACAGGCGCAATTGACCTGTATTGAGCGATGTGGCGGTGACGATACAAGGTATTTTCAGATCTTTGAAGCGGCGCACATTGGGCGGCAGCGTTGAAAGCACAAAGCGCGCAAAATTCTCGCGGCTATGCAGGCTGCCCTGGCCAGTGAGTACACGCCATGCCACCGTGAAACCATTCCCTGGGAATACATCGGAGCGGCGAATGTGTGCCCAGTTGGCGGCCTGCCGCCGCACCCCTTCGGGCGTGGCAGTGGCGGCGAGCACCACCCCATTCAGCGCCCCCACCGACGTACACACGATCAGCTGAGGTACTATTCCGCGTTCAATGAGTACCTCGAGCGCCCCGGCCTGTAATGCGCCCCGGTTACCGCCACCACTCAACACAAATGCAATCATACGTTGTGCTCCTTCCGTGCCACGTCGTTGTGGATGGGGACACAAATCCCCACATCACTATTGATGTGGGGGCTGGCAAATGTCCGGCCACATATGATATCGAAGTACAGTGCATGATAGCATGTGCTCACGAGCAAATCAAGCCTTTGACAGTGCCGAGCGAGTATGCTAGAATCGCCGGGATGGCGACGTAGCCAAGTGGTAAGGCAGAGGTCTGCAAAACCTCCATTCACCGGTTCAAATCCGGTCGTCGCCTCCAAACGAGTCCCTTCCTTTCGGTTGGAGGAAGGGACTTTGTGATCTTCCGAACTTCCGCAACCTGCCTACATCGCGGTAGCCCCGACTCTACTGCCACACCTGCTGCCCGGTCGCACACCAGCCCTACCGCAATACTGCCAATTGCCTGAAGTATCGGCGCTTCTTGGCATATACTGCGCTTGACCACATAACACTGAGCAAAAAGAAACTGCCTTCAACGTTTATTCGTATATAGTGTAGGACATACGCAGCTGTGATGTTCCAAATTCGGCAGATCAGTACACACGTCCATTGAGTAAGCCCGACATCATCCAAGCAATACTATCCTCCAGCCAGGGCATTATTATTGCAGTAATGAACGACAAAGCAACGAAATCATCAGTGAATTGTAACAAGTTTCTTATACAACATGGCTAGTATTTCCTTATAATGAAAGTGTCGGTTATACCATAACAACGTAGACATGCAGATACCGACGAGGCACGCTGCGCGGGCAACCACCTAGAGACTCATGGTTGCACGGGACACCCGCCCCACTGCGCCGAGCGAGAAAGGATGCCAGAAATTGATAGACATACAGGATCTCGACGTTTATCAGCTGGAACAGCTCCGCGACGCCATCAATCGCCAGCTGCTGCGTGTTCGCCGCACCGAAGGGCTGCGCCTGCCAGAACTATTGCAATTGTTCGAAGAAGTAAAATCTACCCTACACGATCAGGGCAAAGAATGGCATTCGCTTGAGCGCTGGCAGTGGATGGATGGAGGCATTAAGTTCTGGCTGAACCCTAGTGAGCAAGATCTGTATCGCCCTGGCTGGTACACTATCGACGACCTGATTGCTTGGGCGCATGATACTGGCCCGGTGATGATCGAAGAGCTAGAGGAAGACGAAGGACCTGACCCCTTTGCCCTGCCGCCCGCCGACCGCAATGTGCCAATTCACTGGTTACCCAACACGAACCCAAACGCTACAGAAACGAGTGAGCGCGGCTAGTGTGTAACAATAGCTGTACGCAGCAACCTCGCATGGTATACTGGCACCCTGCCAACACCATGCGAGGTTGTTTTGTTATAGGGGTAGACCACGCACGACAAAGCCAACATCTAAGTACGTAGTGCGTATACTCATAGCGAACTTGGTATCACTCGCTATCATGGTAGGTTGCTATGACGAATACACCGCACGATGGCTCTCCCGATTTATCTATGCTGAGCACCCTTATTGGCGCGCCTGTCGTGGCTGCCGAGCGCTGTGGATGGGGCTTTGAAAATGAAACCCTGTTGGTAACACTCGCCCATGGCGACCACCTGATCGTGCAGCGGCTGGCGGCTGGCCCACTCGCCGCGCACAAGCTCTACCTGGGGCAGATGCTGCCGCCGCGCCTGGCTGCAGTTGGAATTACTGCACCGCGCCTGCTTGCCACCAATGCCACGGCCAATGCACCATACGCCGTCCGCGAATACCTGCCTGGCGAGCCAGCCGCCAGCCGAATGAGCACCTTGCCTGGATCTGTGCTGGCTGCCAGCGCTATGGGCACATTGTTGCCGCGCCTGGCACAGGTTTCTACAGCGGGGCTTGAGCTGAGTACAGCCTGGGCAGCGCCTGCGACCCTCGCCCAACACGCCCAGGACATGCTGGCGCGCTGCAAGCCTTTGCTCGCTGCTTCAACAATTGCACCACTTGTAGCTACGATTGCCGAACTGCCAGGGCTGTTTGCCGAACGACCAGCGGTATTTGCGCACGGCGATTTCTGCCCGGTGAACGCACTGCTTGATGGTGCACATGTTGTGGGGCTGCTCGACCTGGAGTTTGCCCGCATGACCGACGCCTTATTCGACGCAGCATGGTGGGGATGGGTGGTACGCTACCATCATGCCGGGCGCTGGGCTAGCGCGTGGCCGAAGCTGCTGGCTGCCGCCGGTATTGCGAATGACACTGCAACGAACCTGCGCATCGCTAGCCTACAGCGGCTGCGCTGCCTGGAAATGCTCGATTACCATGCGCACTGGCGCAGCAGCGGCCGGGCGGCGATGTGGGCCGAACGCCTACAGACAACCCTGCAATGGCAATACTAGCCAGTACTCACAGGGCGCGCAGGTAGCGGGCGCGCTGCCCAGTGGCGGCGAAGCCGAGGCGGGCATACACCCGCGCGGCCCCCGGGTTATTCACATTTACATCTAACATTATTGCTTGCGCGCCGCCAGCCTGAGCGCGCCGTAATACCTCGGCGACCAGGGCAGCCCCCAGGCCGCGCCCGCGCCATTCGGGTACGACGCCCACCTGTACAACCCAGCCCTCGCCGCCAAGAATGAACCCAACCGGCGTGCCATCGTGTACCGCCAGCAGTGTCCAATCCGGGCGGAAATCGTCATCGTCGATGGCCCAGCTAATCCACTGCTCGGCGCTCCACCCTGAGAAGCCGGGGCGTGTGCGGAATGAATCAGTATACGCTGCGAAAAACGCACCCGCGCGCTCAGCCGCCCAGGGCAACAGCTCAATGCCAGCAGGTAGCGGGGCATGCGGCAACACGGCCAGATCATGCCGCATGATGTCTTCTGCAAACTGTTGAACAAAGCCAAACCTGGCATACAGCCGCGCGGCAGCTGGGGTAAGCCCCTCGGTGCTGATGCGCAACGCACCCTGACTTGCGTTGGTGCCTGCTACTAGTGCCTGGCCTTGCGCGACGCTCCAATCCATCAGGCAGCGGCCAATGCCACGCCCACGCGCGGTGAGATGTACTTGCCCAATAATCGCGGCGAGCGCCTCGCCTGGGGCTTCGGTGAGACGCACAGCTGTGTAGGCCAGCAGCTCGCCGTTGGTGCCAAACGCGCCAATTGCAGGCGCTGCGTCTGCAAGGTAGCTAGCGATTGGCAGAAGCAGAAATCCACCATCGGTAGCCTGGCAGCTGCGCCCAAGCGTCTCAAGCGCTGCGGTATCATCGGTATTAAGCGCGCGCCATGCAATACCCGGCGGGGCAGACGAAAGGGGAAATCTATGCAACAATGCCATGAAGGCGCTCCTCACACTGGGCTAAAGACGGATGTAGTATAGCATTCACTTGTAGCGCTACCCTCCACCCCGGGAATGAATGCTAGTCCCTCCTGCGGCGGGCTATACGCTACCATGTTCTCGCGTACACACAGCTACGCCGATAGCCACCCTTGCCGCCTGCCCCAGGCCAATGCTATACTGCGACAGATCGTACTGTTGCCAAAGGTGCTGTTAACAGTTATGTCGCTCAACGTATTGCTTGCGCTACTCCCAGGCATCCCCGCCTTTCTCATGGCCGTGCTCGCGTGCTGGCTGGGCTTGAGCCTGCTGGTGCGTGCGCCGCGCGATCGGCCGGCGCAGGCATTTGCCTGGCTGTGCCTGCACCTGAGCATCTACGGGCTGGCGGTATTTCTCCCTGGTATCAGCCGCTCTGCCGAAGCGCGCACGTACCTGGATATTGCCCAGCTGGTAGAAACCGTACTACTCACACCAGTGTTCTTTCACTTCATTATGGTGCTGGTGGCCGATGGGCCAATACCTGGCTGGCAGAAGCTGCTGCTGGTGCTCTTCTATGCCTCGGGGGTCGCGCTCGCATTCTATGCTGTATTTGGTTCGCTGCGCGTGGATGCGGTTAGCGGCCTGCGCTTCCCCGATGCCTTGGTGACACCCTGGACACTGCAACGCGCGCTGCCGATGCTGGCGGCCCTGTTCCTGATGTTCTTGAGCTACCGGCGCGCCGTCGATGATGATCTGGAGCGGCGGCGGCGCGCGCTGTTCGCACTTTCGGCAGTGGTGGGTGTGGCCGGTGCGCTGTGGGCGACAATTGCGCGAAACCTGGGCTGGCAAGCAGCACCCGGCCACGCCCTGATGGATGCCGCGCTAGCATTGCTGGCCTACGCGGTGCTGGCCTATCGCTCCTTACTACCGGCGCGCGTGCTCCAACGCACATTTTACCGCTCGCTGCTGGGCGGTATGCTCACAGCGTTGTATGTTGGCGTGCTGCTGATCGCCGAGCCGCTCGCCAGCCAGCTGATTCAGCCGCGCATCCAGCTGCCGATCGTCACTATTTTCACGCTGATTGTGCTGATTGCCGTGTTTGGGCCACTACGCGATTGGGTTGGTGCCCAGATCGACCGGCGCTTTTTCCATCGCGAATTCGATTACGCACGCCTGCTGCGCGAGCTGAGCGACGATTGGAACCAGCGCGGCGATTTGTCGGGGCAGTTGCAAGCGGCACTTACCGCGATTTGCCGCACGCTGGGGCTGCGCAGCGGCGCGGTAGCAGTGCAAGAAGGTGAAGGACTCCATGTGTTGGCAAGCTATGGCAGCGAGCCACCAAGCGACACAGCCCTACGCAACGTCAGCGCGCCTGAAATCCCACAAACCCATTATGGGGATTGGGCGCCCTGGCCCAGCGCGCGCCTGCTGTTGCCGCTTCAGCGTGGCGAAGTGATCTACGGCTTACTGATGTTGGGGGCGAAACGCTCGGGCGAACCCTTCCGCGAAACCGAGCGCGCGCTGCTGCGCCTGCTCGGCGATTACCTGGCACGCACGATCAAGCTCATTCGGGCGCAGCAGGAAGAAGAGCTGACACTCGCTGCGCTGGCCGAGCAGAGCCGCCAGCTCCAATCTGAGCAAGAGCTGCTCGAAGCGCAGGCGCTTGAAGCGCTACGGTTAGCCGCACAGCCTGCGCCAGACCAGCCTACTGCGCCAAGCGATGGCCTGCGCGTGTTTGCGCTGGGGCCGCTGCGCGCCGAACGTGGTGGCGCAGCAATTGAGCGCTGGGGCGGCGATAAGGCTGGCACCTACCAGGCCGAGGCGCTGTTCGCATTTCTATTCGACCGGCGCGGGCGTGGGCTGACCAAGGACGAGGCTGAAGAAGTTATCTGGCCCGATCTCGACCTCGACAAGGCCGACGCAGCGTTTCACCGCACGGTGGCCGCGCTCCGGCGCACGCTGGAGCCAGGACTACGGCGCGGCAACGAAAGCCGACTGATTACCTATCACCACGAGCGCTACTGGCTCAACCCCGAGATCGTCGCATGGTGCGACGCCGATGCCTTCGCTGCAGCGACCGAGCGCGGCCACACGCTGCTGCGCCAGGGCCAGCTCGAAACATCGCGCAGCGCCCTCGCCGAGGCACTAGAGCTATACCGTGGCGATTATATGGACGACTGCCCGTTCTTCGGCGATTCGTCGTATGTGGAAGGGCGGCGGGCCGAGCTGCGTGACCAGCGGCTCGATGCCCTGATGGCATTAGGCGGTTGCTACGAGCGGCTGGGGCAGCCAGGCGAGGCGGCAACCTGCTACCGCCGGGCGCTGGCTGCTACCGATGGCGATTGCACTCGGGCCGAAGAAGGGTTGCTTCGATTGCAGCAGGCAGTATAATTTTGTGCGGCCTGCTGGCATGCGTAGCCGCGCAACCTATAGATGGAGGGATTTCGTTTAACTCAGCAAATTCTTCTGCTCCTTCGTGATTTTTGCGCAGAACCCAAAAATCACGAAGATGCAATGTATTCCTGGAGGACATATGCACAATTGGCATACTGGCGATGTTCATACCAACGGCGTCAGCATTCATTACTACCGTACCAATAACGGCAAGCCGCCGCTAGTGCTGGCCCATGGCCTCACCGATAGCGGGCCGTGCTGGCTGCCGGTATTCGCGCCGCTGGCCGATACGTATGATGTTGTGGTGTACGACGCGCGCGGCCACGGGCATTCCGATAAACCCACAACCGGGTATAGCTTCGACCAGCACGCCGCCGACCTGGCCGGGCTTATCAACGCGCTGGGGCTTACGCAGCCGGTGGTGGTCGGGCATTCGATGGGTGGGGCAACGGCCGCGCTGATGGCGGCGCTTAACCCGGGCGTGGTGCGCGCGCTCATCCTCGAAGACCCGGCGGTGGCGCGCGACGTGCCGCTTGACCAGGCGCAGCAACTAGCCGAACAATGGCGCGCCGAAACGCGCGAAGAACAATCGCTTAGCCGCGAAGCGCTAATCGCCAGAGAGCGATTTCGCTCGCCAAAATGGTCCGAGGCCGAGCTCGGGCCGTGGGCCGACGCGAAGTTCCAGGTAAGCCCGGCAACGATGGAAGTGGTGTATGCGCCCAGTACATCCTGGGAAGCGCTGCTTGACCAGATCACCTGCCCGATTCTGCTCATCACCGGCGAGCCTGAGCTGAACGTCGTTGTGCAGCCGGCGATCGCCGCCGAACTACAGCAGCATTGGCGCAACGGTACGCTAGTGCGTATCGCTGGGGCCGGGCACTGTGTTCGCCGCGACCAGCCAGCCGCGTACCTGGCAGCGGTACACGAATTTCTAGCAATGGTGTAAGGTCGCCTATGAACTGCCGAACCTGCCAAGAAGAGATACCGCCAACCGCAAATTTTTGCCCCAATTGTGGCACACCGCTGCATGCCGCTACTCAGCCAGAAGCAGATGACAGCCCGAATGTTGCTGCTATTGGCCCAACTGAGCGATTGGAGCCGACATTGCCGCCGTTGTGCCCCAAATGCCAAACACTTATGGTGCGGGGCTTTATCCCCGAAGATACGTATGCTGGCCGTACAATGCAGGTATGGATCGAAGGCAAACCCGAAACAAGCAAATGGACTGGCGAAATTGTGACGAAACGGCGGCGCCAATGGTATGTTCGTTCATATCGGTGCAGTTTTTGTGGCTATGTAGAATCATATGCGCGGCAAGAAGTCGTGCAGCCTTGGGTGGAATAGAAACGAGGATTGCATGTCAACCTGGCAGGCGGGCGAGCTGCTGATTAACGGAGTACACATCTACTGCGAGCGCAGCGGCAGCGGCCAGCCTGCGCTCCTGTTTGTCCACGGTCTTACCGATAGTGGGCACTACTGGCGGCCCATTCTCGGCCAGCTTCCTCCCGGCTACGAACTGGTGCTCTACGACGCCCGCGGCCATGGCCGATCCGAGCAGCCTCCTGGCGGCTATACCTACGACCAGCTGGCGGAAGACCTGGCCGGCGTGATTACAGCGCTGAACCTTGCGCAGCCGATCGTGATTGGTCACTCGATGGGGGCCGCCACCGCTGCGCTAATGGCCGCACGCCACCCCGGCCTGGCGCGTGCGCTTATTCTCGAAGATCCGCCCGCAGGCCGCGGCATCACCACCGAACAGCTCCAGGCGGTGTTCGATGATTGGCGCACCGACTTGCTGGCGACCAAAGCGCTTGGCCCAGCCGAAAAGCTGGCAAAGGCTCGCGCTACCCGACCCGACTGGGCCGAGGCCGACTACGCCGAGTGGGTTGAAGACAAAACCCTGGTAGCCCCGCAGGCGCTCGATATTATCCACACACCTGGCACGCCCTGGTTTGATCTGATTGAGCAGGTGGATTGCCCAATCTTGCTCATCACTGGCGAGCCAGAGCTAGGCGCGCTGGTAACGCCCGATTTCGCCAAAGAGCTAGCCGGGCGCTGGCGGCAGGGGCAGATTGTGCATATTGATGGCGTGGGCCATTCCATTCGGCGCGGGCAACCAGCACGCTATGCCCAGGCTGTGTGCGAATTCCTGGCGGCATACCACACGCCCCGAGCATAATACTTACCCACCACAGGCACAAACCAAGAATATAAAACCAATCAGCAACCTATGTGCGTATACTAGCTGAAACTCGAACTGAGAATGTAGAAGGATACCAATATGTCTGAAGGTAGCTTGAAAACTGGAGATATAGCCCCCGATTTCACAACCACAACCGACACCGGCGAAACGGTGCAGCTGTCCGACTTTCGCGGCAAGCGAGTGGTGCTGTATTTTTACCCCAAAGATAGCACGCCTGGTTGCACCGCCCAGGCGTGTGGCTTCCGCGACCAATACCCACTGATTGAGGAGAAGAACGCGGTGGTATTGGGTGTAAGCCCCGATGGCATGAAGGCGCACCAGAAATTCAAAACGCGCTTCGACCTGCCATTTACACTGCTGGTGGACGAAAGCCACGCCATTGCCGAAGCGTATGGCGTATGGGGGCCGCAATCGTTTCTTGGGAAAAAGTATATGGGCATAACCCGCAGCCACTTTGTCATCGACGAACAGGGCCGCATTGCCGACGCACAGGTGAAGGTTAGCCCCGGCGAGAGCGTCAAGCGCGCACTGAAGGCGCTCGACTAGCGCACTACAGCCCTACCCCGCAAAATGTAGCGCACTCCATCCATGTGCGCCTGTGGTAGCACGGTACATCGCCATTCATTGTGTTACACTTGGGGCATCAGGCCCACCGGGTGTGGCATAGATGAACGATTGTACTGTGCCCACCACAGGCGCTATGCTTATGCCCAGCGCACTGCCTAACTTCAGCAGCAAGCACAACGAAAGGCGACCATGCCCAAACGTATCCTGATCTGTGCCACGCAGGTGCCGTTCGTGCGCGGCGGGGCCGAGCTACTGGTCGAAGGTTTGCGCGATGCGCTGCGCGCCGCGGGGCACACCACTGATGTTGTGAGCCTGCCATTTGCCTGGCAGCCGCACGAGCGCATCGCCGAAGCAGCGCTGGCCTGGCGGCTACTTGACCTGACGGCGGTAAACGCGGAGCCAGTTGATCAGGTGATCTGCACGAAATTTCCCTCGTATGCTGTATGCCACCCGCGCAAAGTTGTGTGGCTCGTGCACCAGCATCGCCAAGCCTACGATTGGTACGGCACACAGTGGAGCGATTTCGCCAACACGCCCGACGATCGCGCGGTGCGTGAGCAGCTGCTGCGCATCGACCGGCAGATGCTGGGCGAAGCACAGCGCCGCTTTACTATTTCACAGAATGTGAGCGAGCGGCTGCAGCGCTTCAATGGTCTGAGCAGCACCCCGCTCTACCCGCCGAGCCGCTACGCCGGGCAGCTGCGTGCTGGCCCCTACGGTGATTACCTGCTCTCAGATGCCCGGCTGGATGCCGCCAAACGGCTCGATTTGCTGCTACAGGCGCTGGCCCGCACCAAACAGCCGCTACGTTGCGTTTGTATTAGTACCGGGCCAGAACGCGAGCGCCTGATTCAGCTGGCAGCAACACTTGGCCTGGGCGCACGCGTTGAGTTCCGTGGGTTCGTGCCCGACGCCGAATTGATTGAGCTGTACGCCGGGGCACGCGCCGTATATTACGCGCCATTCGACGAAGATTATGGCTTTACTACCGTGCAGGCGCTGGCAGCCGCACGGCCAGTCGTTACTACCAGCGATGCCGGGGGAGTGCTAGAGTTTGTGGAGGACGGCGTGAATGGGCTGGTATGCGCACCTACGCCCGAGGACATCGCCGCACAGCTCGACCGATTGTGGGCGGATGCGCCACTCGCAGCACGGCTCGGCGCGGCCGGCCCGGCGCGGGTTGCTGGTATTCGCTGGGAAACCGTACTAGAAGCGCTATTGCTGTAACCTCCACTGCCCGATTGGCGTAGATTCCACAACATCGCATCCATAGAAGCAAGGAGCCGCCAATGCAATTCACCCCACGTCTTCAGCCGCAGAGCATCGGCGATATCTTCGATGCCGCAGTGCGCTTATACCGTACTCACTTCACCACGTTCTTTGGGATTGTCGCGGTTGTGCTTGTACCAATGACGATCTTCAAATTACTTGGCCTCTACCTGTGGAACAGTACAAGCTTTGTCGATCTGGTACAGAATTTTCTCGTCACCAACCTCGCCACCGGGGTGCTGGCGATCGTTATCTCGTGCCTGTACCTGAGCCAATCGATAGAAATCAGCGCAGCCTACCGGCAGGGCGCGCGCTATATCTGGCGAATGCTGGTGGCTTCGTTCGCGCTGGGATTGCTAGCACTAGCTATCTTTCTCCCATTCTTTCTGTGCATCGTTGGGGTAGTGGTTAGAAGCAGTGATAGCACTACGCTCGAGCTTGTATCGCTGATCGGGCTATTGATGCTCGTGCCGATTGCCTGGCTGCTCACGCGCTACGTGTTTATTACTCAGGCAATTGTGCTCGAACAGAACCGCCCGATCGATGCGCTAAAGCGCAGCTGGCAGCTCACGCGCAACTCATTCTGGCGCATCCTGATGGTGGTGGTTGCCGTGAGCCTGCTGACTTACCTGCTTACGACTATTCCCGCGTTGCTGCTCAACTGGGTGCTCACGCTGGTAGGGATGCCCAATCTGCTCAGTGCCGCCCAAATAGCCAGCATTGTGGTAACCCAGCTTGGGCTGATGCTGGCAATGCCGATTCAGCTCGCTATTTACACCCTGCTATATTACGATATGCGCGTGCGCCACGAAGCCTATGATCTTGAGCTGCTGAGCAGCCAGCTAGCGGGTATGCCACGAGCTGAACAAGGAGTGTAACTATGCAAGGTTCGCCGCGCTTGAGCGATATTCTAGATGCCGGGTTTCGGGTGTACCGCACACACTTCTGGCCGCTGGCCGGGCTGTCGTTGCTCGCCACCGTGCCAATGCTGCTCGGTTCGACGCTGATAACGCAGCTCTTCTTGCCAATGCTACGCAATAGCTCAGTTGCATTGTTTGGCTTACAGATCTGGCTGTTGAATCTGATCAGCGGGTATGTGCTATCGCTGTTGTTTCGGCTGCCGCAGCAAGCCGTGCTGAACGCGGCGCTCGTGCCAGCGCTCGGCGGTGAGTGGGTGGGGACAGGAAATGCGCTGCGCACTGGCGTGCGCGCCTGGCCTCGGTTGCTGCTGGCGGCGCTTGGCCCATTAGCAATTGCCCAATTGCTTGGGGGGGTAAGCAGCCTGTTTTTTACGCCTTTGGTTTCCCTGGCATATACCGGCGATATTTCGAGCGTTACGACGAATATCCTATTCCTCTGCCTGGGCATAGCTATTGCCTTGCCACTTTGGCTGCTCTTATCGGCGCTCTACGGCCAGCTAATGCTCTATATACCTGCGATCGTCATCGAGCAGCGCGGCGCGGCCGCGGCACTGGCGCGCAGCTGGGAATTGACACGCGGTGGGCGCATACCAGCCACATTACTGGTCATCCTTGAGCAGCTATTGCTCTATATCCTGACGACCCTGCCCTCGCTGCTCCTTACATTTGCTGTGTTTCGGTTGAACCTCGACCGCTCGTTGCTGAGTGTGGTTGGTATTGGCACAGCGCTTCTTGGGCAGACAGTTATTGCGCCATTAGGAAGCGCCTTCCTGGCGGCCTTGTATGTTGCGCTGCGCAACCAGCGCCAGCCAGCTACATTTGAGCGCGATGTGATGCAATGGGCAGGTGAATAAGCAGGCTTGCCCGCCACACGCTACACCTGCTATAATCGCGTGCGTGCTGTAGATGCCCAACGGCACACTTGAGGAATTTCATGATAGAACAAAACGCGCTTCCGCGGCTGCGGCCTATGACACTTGGCGACATGTTCGACGCAGCCTTCCGGCTCTACCGGCGCTATTTCTTTACGTTTATTGGCGTCGCCGCACTGCTCCAGATGCCAATTGCCATTGCACAAATGGCCTTGCAATTCACGATTGGCGGCAATTTCCTCACCGAGTGGATGCGTGCGGTCACAACCCCTGCGCTCCCTGGCAGTAACCCATTCAGCGCGCTACCATTTGGGCAGCTCGCCATGTACATGGGCTTTACCTTCGCGCTTTCGATTGTGCAAGTACTGCTGGTACAGAGCCTGATCAACGGCGCGCTGGCGAATGCAGTATCGCGCGCGTATACTGGGCAACCTATCTCGATCCTCGATGCGTACCGGATCGGCTGGCGGCGCTTCTTTGCGCTGGTGGGCGCGGCCATGGTTCCCTTGCTTGCAAGCACAGTACTGTTTGGCGTACTGGCGGGCTGCGTTGCTGGCAGTTTCTTCTTCTTGCTGCGTGGCGGGGATACAAACAGCAGCGCGCTAGCAGGTGCACTCATTGCAATCGTAATCTTCGGCGCCTTCATTGTCGGCGGGTTGGTCGCGCTATTCCTGTATGTGCGTCTGTGCCTGACAACCCAGGCGATTGTGCTCGAAAACCAGGGGCCGCTCACGGGAATTGCGCGCAGCTGGCGCCTGACGAGTGGCGCCTTCTGGCGAGCACTAGGGTTAATTGTTTTACTCTTTCTGCTGGCCTATGTTATCTCGGCGATACCAACCAGCATGGTCAGCTTCGCGCTTCAGCTTATCAGCGCGGGCGACCTGACGGCATTGATGCGTAACCAGGCGATCGTTTCGGGTATTGCCGTGCTGGGCCAGATCCTGGTGCTGCCGTTTCAGCTGGTTATTTACACCATGCTGTACTACGATCTCCGCATGCGCAAAGAAGGCTATGATCTTGAGCTGATGGCGCAGCAAGCGACGCTATGAGTATTTGGCACCAGCTCACTATGAGTGTGCACACACCGGCGCGCCACCGCCCCAAACGAAAGGCGTGGGGCATTGTTGTGCTGTGTTTTGCACTTGGCCTGGGGCTGCTGATGGCACCGCAGGCGCAGGCCCAAAGCCAAGCGCCCGACCTGCCTACATACACCGGCTGGCTGCGCGAAGCTTATGCGGCGGCCCAGCGCGGCGACCGGCTGGGGCTGGAAGATGCAGCGACGCGGCTTGAGGCGGCAACCAGCGTGCGCCTGCCCGATGGCACCGACGTGCCTACCGACAATCGCTGGCTACGCGAAGCGCTGGCCGCGCCCGCGCCCGATCTCAGTGTAATCGGTGCGCGGCTGGGTGCCATCCTCGATGCCCTGGCCCTACCGGCCAGCGCGGCCCCCGCCGATGCCCGCGAGCGCCTGCGCGCCATCCTGGCAAAGCCGCCGTTCGCCAACAGCATAAGCGACACGCCGAGCTGGGTGAGCACGTTTTTCGATTGGCTGGGGCGCATCCTCGAAAGCCTGTTCCGCCCGGTGGGGCGGGTCGTGGCGGCGACAGGCGAGCCAGTGGCGTGGGTATTTGCGATTGGCGGCGCGCTGCTGTTGCTGCTGGTGATTGGGTATGTGCTGCGTGGATTGCGCCGTAATGTCGCGCGCGGCGTGGATGCACCCGACGACCCCGAAGCGCACCTGACCGCCCATAGCGCGCTTGAGCAGGCGAGCGGCCTGGCACGCGGCGGCGATTACCGCACTGCTGTGCGCTACCTGTACCTTTCGGCGCTGCTTCGGCTCGATGAGCGCAACATTCTGCGCTACGACCGCGCGCTAACCAACCGCGAATACCTTGAGCGTGTACACGAAAACCCAACCCTGCGCGCCCAGCTCGGCGCCGTCGTCGAAACATTCGACCGGGTGTGGTATGGGCACCTGCCGATCGACGCTACCGCCTTCGCCGCCTACGAGCGCCAGGTTGAGGCGCTACGCAGCGAGGGGTAGCCATGAAGAACCGCCGCGACATTGCTATTATCATCGGCCTGTTCCTCGCGCTGATTCTCTTTATTGCGTTTGGCCCGGCGCGCCGCCCCAGCAACGCGACGCTTCCGGCAGCTACGACTCACTCAAGCGCGCCCGAAGGTGCCCAGGCGCTATACGATTGGGCGCGCGCACTGGGCTACGACGGGCGGCGGCTGGAATACCGCGAATTTGCGCTGGATGAAAGCGACGCTGCGCTCGTGATTCTCAATCCTTCCGAGCCAATCAATCGGGTGCGCGCCCGCGCAGTGCTCGATTGGCTCGGCCAGGGCGGAACCCTGATTATGGCGCTCGACCGTAACGCACTGTTTGGCCCACAAAATGCGCTGCTCGACGAGCTGAAATTCGACACGGCGGTGTATACTGCCACCGACTCGCTTGAGCAAGCAGCACCCGCGCAGCCCGCACTCGACCAGCCGCCGCTACAAACCGCGCCAGTGCAGGCGCGCCGCGTACTGGTGCCACTGCGCGATGATTACGCGCCGCTGCTAGGCTCAGCCGATGGCCTGGTCGTTGCGGGCATTAAGGTTGGGAATGGCTATGCTTACCTGAGCGCCAGCGCCTTCCCATTTAGTAATGCGGGCCTGCGCGACGAAGCCAACGCCGCACTGGTGCTGAATATGCTGCGGCGCGTGCCGCCAGGCGGGCGCATCCTGTTCGATGAATACCATCACGGCTTTTTTACGCCGCCTAGCACACGCAAAATTATCTTTGGCAGCCCGTGGGGCTGGGCTGCTACGTATGCCGTGCTAGTGCTTGGGTTCTATTTTGTGCTTGGCGGGCGGCGCTTCGGGCGGCCCGTGCCGCTGCGCGAAGAAGTAGTACGTCGCAGCAGCGCCGAATATATCGAAAGTATGGCCGGGCTATTTTTGCGCGGCGGCAAACGGGCATTCATTCTGAAGCACTACCGCGATGCCTTTAAGCGGCGACTGGCGCGGCGCGACGGAATTAACCCGCAGCTCGATGATGAGTCGTTTGTGCGCGAATTGGCGCGGGCACGGGCGATTGACGAGCCAACGCTGCTAGGGCTGCTAGGGCGCTTGCGCGCCCAAAACCCGAGCGAAGCCGAGCTGGTGCGTACCGTTGCCGATGCCGACGCACTGGCCGATACGCTTGCGCCCCGGCGGTGAGTGGCGCAGGCTTATCTTTCCGCCGACTGCTAACGACACCCAGGAGCGGAGGTATCAATGTTCGATCTATTCTTTCCCGGGCGTAAAGAGCTCGAAACGCTACTGCAACGAGTAAGCGAAAACCCGCTGCTCGCTGTGCTGCTTATGATCAATCCGCTCGAAGCCTTCCGGCTGCTGAATATCGTGCCACAGTTCTTCACCGAATTTCTGCTGCCCTCCTCGGGCGAAGATGCGCCGCTAGTTGAAGCGTTGCTGCAAGCCTTGCGCGCCGGGCGCACGACCCTCGATCAGCCGCAGGTGATCATTACACCGCCACCCGCGCCCGAGCCGGTAGCTGCACCCGCTGAGGCACCTGCCACCACCGCCGCGAACACCACCACGCCTGCGCTTGCGCTCACGATCGCCAAACCGGCACTGCAACGCGCCCTACAGGTGTATGCCAAAAGCAATTTTCAGGGCAAAGAATTTGTATTCCCAGCGCAAAGCTGGATGGATGTAACCACCCGGGGCGATACCGTGACCCTGGAGCTAGAAGAGCGGCGCGCGCGGATTGTAGCTCGGCTGCAAGGTAGCATTGCCTTCAAGCTGGGCGGCAGGCAATTCGACATGAAAGCGCAAAATGCTAGCTTCCCAATCGAGGTGAATGTACTTGCTGCCTTGCGCGTCGATCCACAGAGCCAGCTCTTTGTGCAAGTAACTGAAGGCGCAGTGAATATTGGGCGAACGCCATTGCCCAACCGCATTGCCAAAGATCTGGTGGCGAATCTCACCGAAACGATTGGCAACATCCCGCTAGTACAGCTACCTACCAGCTTCGAGATACCCGGCGACCCGCCCGCCGAACTGGCATTGCGCCTGCGCCCAATCACAATCACCAGCGATGGGCTGGCATTAGAATTCGACCTGTAATGACGGGTTGGCAAGAAACATTACAACCAATCCTGGCACTGCTCGACGAAGGGCTAAGCCTGTACCGCCGCCATTTCTTCAGCTTTATGCTCATTACCATGAGCTGGTGCGTGCCAGTGGCGGTCGCGGCTGGCCTGCTGGTTGTGGCAATCTCATGGGCCAACAGCCCCGCGCTTGTGATACTGGGCGTGCTAGCGCTGTTACTGGTGTTCCCATTGAGCATTTACCTGGTAGGTGGGCTTTCACGCGCTGCCGCCGCCGCCGCTGCGGGCCAGCCCGTACACCTGCGGAGCGCCCTGGCAATTCCGCCGCTGCGCGCAGTTGGCATGGGCTGCTTCACCATTGTCTACTCGCTGCTGGCGCAGGCGGCTACCTCGATTATGAGTATGCTGTGTGTGTGCCCGCTGTATATTGCCGGGTTCGCATTTGTGGGCTTTCTGGCGGGCGGGGTTGGCTCCGCAGCTGCCACCCCGGCGGCGCTGTTATTTATTGGCATTATGCTGGCCGGGCTGTATGGCTCGCTCATGATTTCGGGCGCAAGCGGGAGCGGCCTGTTTTACGGGCTGCAGCCATGGGTGCAAGAAGAACTGCCGTTTGGGGCCAGCGTGCAACGTAGCCTGAATCTGATCGCCTTCCGGTTTGCGCGCAACCTCGCCATATGGCTGATCGGGGCGCTGTTGCTCGCCGCCGCCGGGCTTACCATTATTGCCACGATTGGCACGCTTCTGCCGCTACCGCTCTTCTACGCACTCGGATCAGAGTCGCCACTGGCCCAGGCATTAGCCAGCGGCGCCTGGCTGCTGGGGCTGATGCTGGTGCTACCACCGCTGCCGATCTGGATGGCATTGCTCTACCGGCACAACCGCGCCGCCTACGACGGCGACGAGCTTACGGTGCAGGTGCGCGCCTGGGCACAAGAGCTGGCTGGTGAGTCGCCAAGTGTGTAGGATGCGACACGCACCAACGCAACCAGAGCCAAACGATTCATGAAACTGGTATCATCGCGATAGCAATAAGGAACAGTATGCTGACGCAAGACATAACCACGCGTATTCGCACCGAAGCCGCCAAAGTGCTAGTGGGCCAGGAAGACCCATTCACGCACCTGCTGATCGCGCTGCTCAGTGGCGGGCATGTGCTGCTCGAAGGCGTACCCGGCACTGCCAAAACCCTGATGGCGAAAACCCTGGCCGCGCTCATTCAGGCCGATTTCAAGCGCGTGCAGTTTACGCCCGACCTGATGCCCTCGGATGTGATTGGCACGCAGATTTTCGAGCTTGGCAGTGGGCAATTTCACCTGCGGCGCGGGCCAGTGTTCACAAGTGTGCTGCTGGGCGACGAAATCAACCGCGCACCAGCCAAAACCCAGAGCGCGCTGCTTGAGGCGATGGAGGAGCGCCAGGTAACGATCGAAGGCCAGCGGCTAGTGCTCCCCGACCCATTTTTCGTCGTGGCGACGCAGAACCCGGTGGAGTATGAAGGCACCTACCCGCTGCCCGAAGCCCAGCTCGATCGCTTCCTGTTTAAGGTGCTGGTCGATTACGCACCCCAGGAGGTAGAAATTGAGGTGCTGCGCCGCTACCATACCGGCTTCGATGCCCGCCGTCTCGAGGCTGCCCAGCTTGCACCGGTGATTACACCCGAGGGCTTAGCGCAGTGCCGGGCTGAAATTGGCGCGGTGCAGGTGGATGATGGCATTATGAAGTACATCACCGACATCGCCCAGGCAAGCCGTAAAAGCCTCGATCTGCTGCTCGGTGGCTCGCCACGCGCCTCGATCAGCCTGCTGCTCGCCGCAAAAACCTGGGCTGCCATGCAAGGGCGCAGCTTTGTGGTGCCCGATGATGTGAAATTCCTGGTGCGGCCAGTCTATCGGCACCGCATTATTCTCAAGCCCGAGGCCGAGATCGAGGGTTTAAATGCCGACACGGCGATGACGCGCGTGCTTGCCAAGGTGGAGGTACCACGGTAACAGGAATAGGTCGTTGCCATGAATACCCCATACCTGCGCAGAAACATACTTATCACTACAGCCACGTGTGTGCTGATCATCTTATTTTATGGGCCTACCGATAATTGGGTTTGGGACCCATCCTATTACTATACCCAATTACGCGCTCCGGTGATTAATCACTCGCTCGATCTACGCGCAGGAACGCAGCCGACGAATAATTATCGCACCGCGCGTGGGCTACAACCAAGCCAATGGCCGATTGGGCCGGGAATCCTATGGTCGCCATTTTTTATTGCCACTGATCTGCTCGTGCGCTGGTTTGGTACGCTACCGCTTGCTAATGGCATAAGCTGGCCGTATATTGCAGCGGTATCGGCTGGCTCAGCACTGTATGGGCTACTCGGTGTGCTCATCATCTATCGCACGTGCCGCGTGTTCACAAGCCGTGGGCCAGCTAGTATTGCTGCATTGTTGGCGCTGTGTGCCTCGCCATTGTTCTATTATACGTTCCGGCAGCCGATTATGGCCCATAGCACCAGCATATTTGCGATGGCCCTGCTGATGTATGTCTGTGTGGCATACGACCAGGGCACGATCGCGCTACGCCACAGCGGCCTACTCATTGGCGCAATGCTTGGGCTGAATATGATTCTACGTTGGATCGGTCTCTCGGCGCTGTTGCTACCACTCACATTATATGCCGCATCTGTGACCGATGCGTGGCGCGTCCACAACACGCCGCGGTTACGCCAGCTGGCGCTTCAGGCGCTGATTGCCAGCGTAACCGTACTTGCGATTGTCACTCCGCAGCTCGCATTCTGGCACGGCGTCTATGGTAGCTGGCTGATTATTCCAATTCAGGGTTTTTCGCGTAGCGCGCTCCCTGAGCATCTCCTCGATCTGTTCGTCCATACAAATCGTGGCATCCTGTGGTGGGCACCAGCTATTCTTATTGGGATGTTGGGGCTGTATCGGGTGCAGCCGCCGCGCCTGCGTACCGCAATCCTCGTGTATCTCGCCGGGTATTTGTATGTGCTTGGCACCTGGCAAGTGTGGTATGGCGGCGGCGGCTATGGCCCGCGCTTTTTCATCGAAACATTACCCTGCACAGCATTAGGCTGTGCGCTCCTGCTTCAGCGCTTTTGGGCCGCGCGAACGACGCGCCTGGTAGCATATACAGCTACCGCTGTGCTCGTCCTTCATCAGTGGATGCTAATGGTTATCGTCGAACGTACGTGGTTGCCGTTCGAAGCATATTTCACGGGCAAACCCCTGGGTTTTGCATACCAGTTCCAGGGTGCAACCCGTCTGTTATCACAGCCATTAGAACTTTTTCGGGCACGGCCAGGTATTGTAGCAAACCGACAAGCCGCAATCGCCAATATCCTGAATGGCCAATCGAGCTGGCATTTCTATGCGCTTCCACTCGTTGCAATCGGGATTATCGTCATCGGTTTGGGGTTGTTCAATCGGGTCGCCAAGCGCAGCAGAATCGTACCTGCCACGGCGCTACTTACGTCATTTATGCTCGGCTGGTTCTTCTTTTTATTCACATTATCACCGCTATGATTCCAACCTTCCGCCTGTTGCTCTTTTTATTACTCGGTGCGCTGCTTGTGGCAGGTGTAGCATTTGCGCCGACACTGCTGTGGCTGGCGTTGGCCTACACCCTGGCTGTGGGCGTGCTGGTCGCAATTGATTATGTTGTATCGCCGAAGCCAACAGAGATTGAGATTGAGCGCATCAACGATAGCAAGCTCTCGCTCGGCGCAGAAAACCTGATCACCCTGCTGCTGGCGAATCGCAGCGCCCGCCCGCTGAGCTTTCAGCTGCGCGACGAATACCCTTACCAGTTTGAGTCCGATGCAGTGACGCTGGCCGGGGCCGCTGCGCCCTACGATATTCACGAGGCGCGCTACCACCTGCGCCCCTTGCAGCGCGGCGACTATGGCTTTGGCGATATCAACATCCGCTACATGAGCACGCTCAAGACCTTTGTGCGCCAGGCGCGCTACCCTGCCGCCGCGCCAGTCAAGGTCTACCCCAATGTCCTCGATGTCCGTAAATACGATCTACTGGCGCGCAAGGGCTTGCTCTTCGAGCTGGGCTTGCGCGCGGCGCGGGTGTACGGCCAGGGCAACGAGTTCGAGCGGCTGCGCGAATATAACACCGATGACGAATTTCGCCGGATTAATTGGAAGGCGACCGCGCGGCGCGGCAAACCGATTGCAGCCGAATATGAAACTGAGCGCAGCCAGTATGTAATGAGCGTAATCGACACCGGGCGACTCATGCGCCCGCCGGTGAGCGACCCCACACGCGACGGCGGGCCGGGCCTGGCCAAGCTCGATTACGCGATCAACACGGCGTTGTTACTTTCGTATGTGGCTACGCTGAAAGGCGACCATGTGGGACTGCTGACCTTCGCCGACGAGGTGCGCACCTTCCTCGCTCCCCGGCGCGGCAAAGGCCAGTTTTACCGTATGCTCGAAGCGCTCTACAATGTGCAATTCGAGCCAGTGGAGGCCGATTACGGCCAGGCGCTGACCTACCTCGACCTGAAGCATAAGCGCCGCTCGTTGGTGGTGGTGTTCACCGACCTGGTGACACTCGATGCGGCCCGCCCGCTGATTGCGCAAATGGCGCGCCTGGCGCGCCGCCATCTGCCACTGTGCGTCGTCATTTCCGACCCGAACGTCACCCGCTTGGCCGCGCAGCTACCGCAGGAATCGGGCGCGGTATACCAGCGAGCCGTGGCCGAAATGCTCCTCGATGAGCGGCGCGTGGTGCTCGATACGCTCAACCGCCACGGCGTGCTGACGATTGATGTACCCGCCGACCAGCTAACGGTGAGCGTGATCAACAAATACCTGGAACTGAAGGGACGTGGGGCGATCTAAGCTGATTAAAACACCAGGTGATCGATAGCTATGCACACCGATCTGCACGCCACCGGAACGGTCACCATCGTGATGGTGATGAACCTGAAGCGCTTTGTGGCGCGTGAGCCAACCCAAAGCTCATTGCGCAATATCCGGTTTGTTGGCAGCAGTGTACGCTTCTGGCCGCAGCGGCTCACACCCGGCGAGCGCTTCGAGCAGGTACGCGGCAGCCAGGCTTACGCCGATTTCCTCAAGCAGCTGCGCCCCGCCCGCTGGTTCGAGCTTGATCAGCGCGAACAGCAGATCGAATTCCACGGCCACGAGCTGAGCACCTTCCGCCGCTACCTGATTGAAAATTACTTCTTCCCGACCTACCGCCTTACCGATACTACGCTTTTGCTCGATCAGGATGCGCTACAAGCGACACCCGAACTGGCCGCGCAGATGAGCGATTGGGCCTTCAAGCTGCGGCTGACGCGCAACGGCCTGGTGCTGGTAAAGATCGAGCGCCCGATTCACGATCTGCCGCTGATCACGCTTTCGCAATTACAGCTTGAAAGCCAGGGCCTCCTGAATCCGGCGACGCCGAGCGCGGCATTGCCGAATCAATGGCAGCTCTCGATGGAATTAGTGGCGCGCTTTGTTGAAGCATGTAACGACCAGTTTGTCATTCCCGTGCCAGCCAGTCGCGGGCGGCACAGCACTATCGCCGTCGCGCTCACACACCGCTATTCGCGCACCCGGCTGCCGCTCCACGATCGTCATACCATCTACCAGTTCTCGCGGCTCACTGGCGTGCACGGCCCGCTCGATGTGTGCGCCGCACGCGAAAGCTATGGCAACGATATTGCCGGGCTGCTTGAACAGGCGATGCTGATTGAGGAACATGGCATTCGTTACCCGCGCTACAAATCCGGCCAGGTAGCCGCGCTATTTGCTACCGATACGGCAAGCTGGGAAGAAGAGCTGTGCCTGCTCACGCCCGAAGCCAGCTTTATGTTCTACCCAATGGGCAATGCTACCACGGCCTTTATGAGCGGCAGCATGCGCACTGAGCAACAGCATGTCTATGGCGATTACTGGCAAAGCATTGCCCGTGGTATCGAACATATTATTGCGCTAAAAAACGAAATGCAGTTGCTCGAACGCGATACCACCTGGCTACTTGAGAAGATACCCGATATGACGCGCCGTACCGCCGACGGCTATGTTAGCCGCAACGACCGCCGCGAGATTCTTAACCTTGCCACTGGCATCGCGATGCTGTTCAAATCACTGCCGCATCAGCGCGATGCGCTCGTGCCATCATCGGTGTTTCGCGCAAGCTACGCAACCCGCAAGTTTAAGCACCTGATGGATCAGCTTGGAATAGACGAAATTGAGCGACACATCGAAACAAACGTACAAGAGCTGAACGCGTTCCTGGCGCATTTTAATGGCATCCAGCTTCAACAGGATGCCCAGCGTACCAACTTGTTCTTCTCTACACTGACTATATTTTTCTCAATATTGGTCATTCCCTCATTTCTTGCCGACCTGGTGCAGATCAAATGGCTCGATGTGGCGAACGTGAGCACCTGGCCCGGCGTAGCGCAGGCCTTCATTCAAGGTATGCTCCAAGTCTCTTCCCCCACACTACGAATATTCCAGCTCGTTGTACTGCTAGTGCTGCTCGGGCTTATGATCTGGCGATGGTGGCGCGCGAGCCGCTAGCCGCCGATTTCGCTGCCCGCCCCACTCACACGCTATCGCATGCCCCCTTCCGCTGCTTCGTGACTTTTCGAACAGCACCCCGTCTTTGTGAATAGCTGATTGCCCTGATACACACGTTGACAACAGCCAAGTATTGTGCAGCCCCCGACCGCCTGCACGCTTTTCTTCAGTCAGTACCCGCTGGTTGCGCTTATTGAGGGATACCATGCCGCATGTTCTGATTGCCGAGGAAAACGTAATCAGTGCGAAGCTTACCGCATTTATTCTTACCGATGCTGGATACAAAGTATCGATTGTAACTAACGGGTACAGTGCGATCGAAACCATCGCACGCGATGCGCCCGATCTGCTGCTGCTCGATACTCATCTCCCCGCTCTGAGCGGCTTCGATGTTTGCCAGGAAGTGCGCCGCACAACGTACATGCCGATCATTTTTCTGTCCAGCGCTGGTACGCTAGCCGATCGGGTGCAGGGCCTCTCAAGCGGGGCCGACGACTACATTGTAAAGCCGTTCTCGTCTTCTGAGCTGTTGGCGCGCATTGCAGCGGTGCTACGTCGCTACGATTCGGTGCAAAAGCAACAGCCATCAACCCTGGCGCGTGGCCCAATGCTGCTGGATCCAGTCAAACGCCTCGTGTCGTTCAACAATGACCGCACCGTCGATCTCACCCCGATAGAGGCGCAGATTCTGTACATTCTGATGATGTATGCGGGGCAGGTGGTAAGCGATCGCACATTGTTACAATCGGTATGGGGGCAAAACCCGAAAGGGCGCAACCTGCTTACCGTCTATGTGTATCGGCTGCGCATGAAGCTCTGGCCCGCGCACCCGGAATCGGCACCGATTGTGACATTACGTGGCCAGGGGTATATGTTCATTGAGCCGGCCAGTGAGGGGCAAATCCGTGAGGTTGGCGAGTCGCGTTAACGTTGGCCGCGCTCAGCGAGAAGCAGCTCAACTGCTGCCGACAGTGCTTCAATCTGCGAGTGTAGTGCAGAAATATCGCGTTGGCTAGGCAGCTCTTCCACTTGAGGATCTTGATCGGGTAACAGCAGATTGGCGAGCCTAGCCAGCTCTTTGGCATCAATTTTGCCACTTTCATAGAGCTGATCGAGGCGGTGCTTAATCGCCAGGTCAACCATGCTTGAGCCGCTTAGCGTCCCCCAGATTGAGCGGCGCACTCCAGCAATCGTATCGCCACCAGCCCGAATCAAGTTGGTGAGCACCTGGGTCGGCAATCTATCGGCTGTATTCCGGCCCTGCAGCACCACCTGGGTTAGAATCGAAGCAGTTATATCTTCACCGGTTTCGTTATCGAGCACTTGCACAGGCTCGCCCGCCTGGATCAGCGCCGCAATACCTTCGAGCGTAATATACTGCTTACGATTCGTATGGTAGAGCTTGCGATTGGCATACTTTTTGATTGTCTGCATAGTAACCCTCAATGTGGCGCATATGCAGGTATTATAACACTCCCATTTCTCCCGTAAACAGCCAGCCGATGGTAGGGTACTAGGGCAAGTGCAACAGCGTCGTATCCAGATCTGGCATAACTCAGTCGGTTTGCTTCGCCGGGTTTTCTCGTAGGTGCCCGGCCACCTTGGGCACCTATCAGTCGCGCCTGAGCGCTACCGCCACGTAGATGCTTATTCCTTGCTGGCTACGAGTGTGCGATACGCCCAATCGCCAAATTCCTCACCCGCGTTCCGTTCCGCACGCCACTGGTCGAAGGTTGCCGCCAGTAGGTCGGCCAGGGCGTGGCCGCGCACATCTTCGCGGTACAGCCGGGCCAGGCGTGTGCCCGCGAAGCTGCCACCGAGGTACACGTTGTATAGGTTCAGGCTGCGCCCAACCAGGCCGATTTCGGCGGTGGGTGGGCGCGAGCAGGCATTTGGGCAGCCGCTCATCCGAATCCACACGCGCTCGTTACCATAGCCGCGCTGCTCAAGCTCGCCGATCAGGTCGGGCAGGTAGCGCTCGGCTTCGGCCACCGCCAGGCCGCAGGTAGGCATTGCCGGGCAGGCCATTGCGTAGCGGCGCAGCGTGCTCAGTGGTGCGTCGCCCGTCTGAATGCCATATGCTTGCAGCGCGGCTTCGAGTGCGGGCTTCTGCGCGGCGTCGATATTCACCAGTACCAGGTTTTGTTGCGCCGTCAGGCGAATTTCGGGCCGGAAGCGTCCGATAATCGCGCGCAGCCCCTCTTTCAGCTGCTCCTTAATTCGCCCATTCTCTACCCACACACCTACCAGCCAGCGACCATCGGCCTGCTGCTGCCAGCCCAGGTGATCGTGAACCGCATAGCGCGGAATATCGGCAGGCGGCGCGAGCGGTTTCCCGAGCCGCTGGGCTAGCTCTTCACGGAACCACGCAACGCCACGCTCATCGAGCACGTATTTCAAGCGCGCATGGCGGCGGTTGGTACGGTCGCCATAATCGCGATACACCGCCGAAGCCGCGTCGATGACGGGCAGCGCTTGCTCGGGCGGCAGAAAGCCAATGCGGTCAGCCAGGCGTGGGAAGGTTTCGGCTTTGCCGTGCGTGCTACCCAGGCCACCCCCGGCCAGCAGATTGAAGCCGCGCAGGCTGCCGTCGTCTTCTAGTACCGCCTCAAGCGAAAGATCATGCGTGAAGATGTCGATGCAGTTGTCGTGTGGCAGGCCGATCGACATTTTGTGCTTGCGCGGCATATAGGTTGGGCCATAGAACGATTCTTCGCGGTTCGGCTTTACCGATACGCGCGTGCCATCGACCAGCACTTTCTCACCATCCAGCCAGAATTCGTAGTAGGCGGTTGATTCGGGCATGTATCGGTCGCTAATTTCGCGGGCTAACGCCTGGTAATCGTAGCTGTTGCCGGGCAGCAGATCGGCGACCGGGCAGGCCATGAAGTTACGCGCCACATCGCCGCAGCCGCCGTAGGTGCTAACCCAGCGCTCGTTCAGGGCTTTAATCAGCGGCTTCATATTGGCTTTGCCCACGCCATGGAACTGGAAATCCTGGCGGGTGGTGATGCGCAGCGTGTTGTTGGCGTAGCTGCTTGCTAGCTCGTCGGCCAACAGGTACTGTTCGGCGGTGAGCCGCCCACCCGGGAACTTGGTGCGCACCATGAACGACCACGCGCGATCGAGGCCCTGCTTTTTGCGCTCACGCCGCTCATCACGGTTATCTTGCTGGTACGAGCCGTGGAATTTCAGCAGCTGGTAGGCATCTTCCGAGATACGGTCGGTCGAGAGATCGGCCAGCTCGTCGAGCAGGAAGCCGCCCAGACCATCGCTAATCTCCTTCAGCTCTTCGACGTGCGAACGCGCGCGCGCCGCCTCGTTCTCGCTATCGGCAGACATCGTTGTTCTCCTTACAACAAAGGATGAAGAGCGAGGGGTAAAGCGCAGCCATGCCCCCTTCGTCCTTCATCCTTCACCGTTCATTGCTAGTTTACAAATAGCCTAGCTGGCGCAACGCGGTAAGAATGCGCGCAGCGCTCGCCTGGGGCGTTTCCTGGTCGGTATGAATGATGAGCTCGGGGTCAAGCGGCGGCTCGTAGGGGTCGTCCACGCCGGTAAAGCCTTTGATCTCGCCCGCCAGCGCCTTTTTGTACAAGCCCTTGACATCGCGCTCAATCGCTACCTCAAGCGGCACATCAATAAATATCTCGATGAAGCGCCCACCATGGCGCTCGCGCACCTCGTCGCGCACAGCGCGATACGGCGAAATCGCGGCGGCAATGGCGATAACATCGTTGCGCGAGAGCACCTCGCACACCCAGCCAATCCGGCGGATGTTGGTGTCGCGATCTTCCTTTGAGAAGCCCAGCCCCTTGCTCAGGTGCGTGCGCACGACGTCGCCATCGAGCACTTCGACCTTACGCCCGAGTGCACGTAGCTCACGTTCTACAATTTCCGAAATGGTCGATTTACCTGCGCCCGAGAGGCCAGTGAACCAGAGCGTAAAGCCTGTGGTCATAATGTTCCTTTATCCCTCATCATCATAAACGATCGTTCATAACACGCTGTATTGTTGGGAAGCGAGCTACACCGCCTTGGTACTATGCCGCACGCATGGCCTCGATCAGAATCTGCGCCACTTCGGGCCGCGTGAACTCGGGCGGCGGTAGCGTGCCAGCACGGAGCATTTCGCGCACACGCGTGCCACTGAGCACCAGGTGACGATCGGGTGTATGCGGGCAGCTGCGTGCCGAGGCGATGTTACCACATGTTTTGCAGTAGAAAGTATGCTCGAATTTCAGCGGCTGAATAGCGAGGTCGCCGGTTTGCAGCGTATCAAACAGGCGCTGAGCATTGTAGGTGCCGTAGTAATTGCCTACCCCAGCGTAGCGCATCGCGGCAGGGTTGGCGGCCAGCAGTACACGCTCACGCGCGATGAGTGCACCGCCGTGGGCGCGAATCGCCTCCTGGGTTGTCATGATGTTCCTTCAGAGGGTGTTGTGATAGGAAGCGCGATACTACGGCCACTCGTAGCCTGCTTTTCTCCGCTAGAGATGAATGCCACACTCGGTTTTTGCAAGCCCGGCCCAGCGGCCCGCACGCAGATCGTGGGAAGCCGAAGGTTGAGTGCAGGGTTCGCAGCCCAGGCTGGTATAGCCCTGGTCGAGCAGGCGGTTATACGGTACATTATGCGCATGAATGTAGCGCCATACATCCTGCTCGGACCAATAAGCCAGCGGGCTGATTTTCAGCAGGTTGTGGCGGCTGCTCCATTGCACCAGGTCGGTGGCGGCGCGCGTGCTCGCCTGGTCGCGGCGTATGCCACTGATCCAGGCGTTATACGGGCGTAAAGCCTTCGCGAGCGGCGCTACTTTGCGTATGCCGCAGCAGCGGTCGGGGTTGCGCGCATAGAGGTTTGGGCCTTCGGCATAATTCTGCTGCGCCAGCGTCAGGGCCGGTTCACGATGTTCGATCTTCACGTTATACCGCCGGGCGGCTAGCTCAGCCAGGGCATATGTTTCGGGGAACAGTAGGTTTGTATCGAGAAACAGGATGGGCGTACCTGTACCGAGCCGCGCGACCATGTCGAGCAGCACCATACCCGATGCGCCCCCGAAGCTACATGTGAGCACCAGCTGCTGGCCGAAGCATTCTGCCGCCCAGCTCAGTAGCTCCTCGGGTGGGCGGCCATAGAAGGCGGCATTGACATCGTGCAGCTCCTCGTTCGTCCAGGCCGCCGTCAGCGCATCGAATGCAGTCGTATTACTCATGGTTGCCTGCCTTTGTTACTGGGTGCAAAAAAAGGACACAACGATGATCGCTCATCGCCGTGCCCGTGCGGCATCGCACTTGCCCTGATTCCAAAATGGTGATGTTGCTTATCTTAAATTACTTGATATAATTTGTCAAGTATTCTTGTGATTATCCGGCTGATCGCGTTATTCAATGCCGCACGCAGACACCGAGCGGGTTGCCTGGTAAATTGGGCTACACCGCTCTGTAGAAAGGGATACTATGCCACGCGGGTTTGTTTCGTTGGTAGGCGCTGGCCCGGGCGACCCGGAGCTGATTACGGTGAAGGCCCTGCGGCGGCTGCGCGCTGCCGATGTGGTGGTGTACGATGCGCTAGCTAACCCCGAATTGCTTGGCGAGTGCCGCACCGATGCTGCTCGCATTGATGTTGGGAAGCGTGCTGGGTGCCGCCCTTTTGCCCAGGAAGCAATCAACGCCTTGCTGGTTGATCTTGCACATGAGGGCAAGCAGGTGGTTCGTCTGAAGGGCGGCGACCCATTTGTATTCGGGCGCGGCGGCGAAGAGGCGCTGGCACTGGTTGCCGCAGGCGTGCCGTTCGAGGTTGTGCCAGGCATATCATCGGCAATTGGTGTGCCAGCTTACGCGGGTATCCCGGTCACGCAGCGTGGCGTGGCAGTGTCGTTTGCGGTTGTGACCGGCCACGAAGACCCGACCAAGCCGCATAGCCAGCTCAATTGGGCTGCACTTGCAGGTATCGACACGCTTGTAGTGTTGATGGGTGTTGGGCGCTTGGCTGCCATTAGTAGGCAGTTGATAGCTCACGGGCGTACAGAAAATACCCCGGCTGCGGTTATTGGCACAGGCACAACCGCACATCAGGCGACGGTTGTAGGCACCCTGGAAACAATCGCCGCAGATGTGGTTCGGGCGAATATACGTGCCCCGGCGACGCTAGTCGTGGGCGAAGTGGTGCGCCTGCGTGAGCAACTGGCCTGGTTCGATACCCTGGCCGCGCTCGATGGGGCTAAATCGCTCGATGTCTATACTTTGCACCGCCGATAGCAATCGATTGCAACAGTTTCCGGTAGATGGTACAATTGCTCATACAATTATGTACTTGCCGGAACGACGATGCACACATTCCTAAAAGAGCGGTATACCTCAGCCACTCGCCAGCATACTACCCCATCGACAGCTGGTAGATTAGCTGTGATTCTCTTAGGGCATGGCACCCTGCACCTCGATGGTGGGGCAGCAATGATCAAGCTTGCCGAGCGTGCTCAGGCTGTTGGGTTAGCCCCACTCGTCACGGCAAGCTTCCTCAACTATTGCCGCCCTAGCTTTGCCGAAGCCCTAGCACGTTGTATTGATGCAGATGCAACACAAGTCGTTGTGCAACCATATTTTCTGGTAGCGGGTAAATATGTGCACGATGATCTATCTCGGTTGATTGAGACCAGTCGAATGGCACATCCCGAACTATTATTTCGTGCGGCGCGACCACTAGGTGATCATCCGGCGCTGGCGCGGCTACTGCTGAAACGCGCAATTGAAGCCGATTACTTATTTGCCAACCCGCAGATTGCGCTGAGTAACGGCCCGCGCCCACTGGCAGAGGGGGCAAGCTGGCAGCCACTACACATGAGCCACCATACTGGTCTGCTCATCGTTGCGCACGGAACGCCCGATGGGCGAGCTAACCTGCCAGTGCAGTCGATGGCGCATCAGGTGCGGATGAATGGGCGCTATGCAATGGTTGCTGAGTGCTATCTTGGTCTCAATCAACCGAACATTGCTACGGCGATTACAGCGCTGGTGCGGAACGGTATGACCCACATTATTGTGGCACCCTATTTTTTGCATTTAGGCAACCATGTACGCGAGGATATTCCCCTGCAAATTGCTGCAGCCCGCACCGCCCACCCGCGCTGTCAGATCATCCTGGCCGAATATCTGGGGTATGATCGCCTCCTGGTCGGCGTCATTGCCGACCGCATATCCGAAGCGCTGCATGAATCCACGACATTCCTTGGCGAGTAGTAACATTCACGCCTCTACAACACCAAAATACCGCCTGTATGCTGGCCGAGCTGTCCTCCGCTGCCACACTAACGAAGGTACGGCGTAACCAGTATACCAGGCGGCAGTGTTTCGTTAGCCCCCAGCGATAGCCCCAACGACCATAAATGGCTCGGTGCCGCGTGCTACGGCCTCGGGTAGTGGCGCGTCAGGCGATTCGTGCGATAAGTCTTCGGCGCAGGCGAAGAAGCGTATAAACGGGCGGCGCTGCTGAGTCATATGGTCGCGGATGGTGCCACGCAGCATTGGGTAGCGCGCCTCAAGCGCATTCAGCACCGTGCGTTGCGTCACTGGCCCTTCAACCTCTACTTCGGCCTCGCCCTTGAGCTGAGCAAGCGTGCGTAGGTGTGCGGGCAAATACACGCGAATCATGCGAGTGTTTGCACTTCGACCGACAGCACCGCCGGGAGGTCGCGCACAATTGCCGCCCAGGTGTCGCCATTATCGGCTGAGGCATACACCTGCCCGCCGGTAGTGCCAAAATAGATGCCACAAACATCGAGCCGATCGACGGCCATAGCATCACGCAATATATTCACATAGCAGTCACGCTGGGGCAGACCGTTCGTAAGCGCTTCCCATTCATTGCCGCCATTGCGGCTGCGATACACGCGTAGTTTGCCATCGGGCGGAAAATGCTCGGAATCGCTCTTGATCGGCACCACGTATACCGTTTCAGGCTCGTTCGCATTCACCACAATTGGGAAGCCGAAATCGCTCGGCAGGTTGCCGCTGATCTCGTGCCACTGCTCGCCAGCATTATCGCTGCGCATCACATCCCAGTGCTTCTGCATAAATAGCACCTCTGGCCGGGCCGGGTGCATCGCTAAATTATGGACACAATGGCCCACGTCGGATTCGGGGTTGGGCATAAACTCCGAGCGCAAGCCGCGATTGATTGGCTGCCAGGTGACGCCACCATCGTCGGTGCGGAAGGCACCCGCCGCTGAGATGGCAATGAACATACGTTTGGGGTCGCTTGGGTCGAGCAGAATGGTGTGCAGGCACATGCCACCGGCACCCGGTTGCCACGAAGGCCCCGTGGTGTGCTGGCGCAGCCCCGAAAGCTCATGCCACGATTTGCCGCCATCAGTGCTGCGGAATAGGGCTGCGTCTTCGACCCCAGCGTACACCGTTTCTGGCTCGGTAAGTGATGGCTCAAGGTGCCACACGCGCTTGAATTCCCATGGATGCTGGGTACCGTCGTACCATTGGTGCGTGCCAGGCACGCCGTCGTACACAAATTCATTACCCACCGGCTCCCAGGTTGCGCCGCCATCATCGGAGCGTTGAATCAGCTGCCCAAACCAGCCCGACGACTGCGAGGCATACAGCCGATTGGGGTTTACTGGCGAGCCTTTGACATGATAAATTTCCCACCCGGCGAAGTGTGGACCGCTTACGTCCCAATTCTTGCGCTGCGCATCCGACGTGAGGATGAATGCGCCCTTACGAGTACCTACCAGTACACGAACCCCGCTCATGCCTGTTCCTTTCTGCGCTGCCAGCACTGCGCCAGCATGCATAGGCCACGCTCCATGCCTGTTGCACCGTATCGATAGATACCTGGGAAACATACGTAGGTGAGCATCGATACATTCTTCAGGGTGATCTGCCAACACGGAACGTGCAGCAATGTGCTATAGAAATGTAGTTGTGTACCGTCGAGCATAGCACACATGTTCGCAAAACACAAGTACGAACATTACTTCATCTGTAAATACGCGAAAATCACCTCATCACGAAGGTGTGCATTGTATTAAGTTCGGTATGATACGACGCATTACGAACTACGTTCTTGGCGTTGTAGAGCGTAATGTATCGTATCCGCGAGTCTTTAACCGAATTTGGTATTATACCCAGCAAGCACGACACAACACCGTAGTTTAACCATAGCTCCTAGCATTTGCCGTGCCTTGCCGATGCTGCCATATACCCTACAAGCGTCGTATACAGAAACAAAGGCGCCAGGCAGCGCGGGAAAGCTACCTGGCATAACACTGTTGCTATATCGAAAAGACCGTATTATAGCTGGTGCAACTAAGGGCACCGGCTTTCACGAGCCTGCCCCACGCAGTGTGCCAATGATCTTCTCAATGCGCCGCTGGCGGGTTTCGGCAGTTTTAGCGCCCTCAATCGCAAGGAGGTGCTGGCGCTTGTGGCTGTACGACAATGCGTCAAAGGCGCGGCGAGCACTTGGCTCGCTATCGAGCGCGGACTGGAAATCGGGCGGCACCTCAACAGTACGCGGTGCTGTATCTAGCACAATATCTACTTCCACCTCGTTACCCGCAGCTACCCCAGCTGCCGCGCGCACCTCGGCGCTGACGGGAAGCATAAACGCGCCACCCATCACGGCCACCGTGCTACGATAGGTGTAGCCATTGAGCGTAACGCTAACGGATGGGCGCTTGCCAGCACCGAGCGCCTCAACAACTTCGGGCGGTACGCGCATACCAGTGGCAGTTTTGCCGCCAAGCTCGATCGTGGTGCGAAATCGCATCGCTTGCTCCTGTGTGAAGTAAAGACATACAGATACGGGCGGGGCTGTTGGTTTGAAAACCCGTGATGGTTCTACGATGTACCGCCAGTGAAAGGCTGTTCGCCTTCCTTATACGCGCGGAAACGCAGCGCCGACCATGTATCGTCAATCGCAATCTGCGAGTTGGGGCGCAGGCCATACTCAGCCATTATTTTCCACAGGCTGTCGCGGTTGATATCGACTTTATTGCCCTTTGGGTAGGCAATCCATAGTATGGCTGGCTGTGTCAGCGCCGCGCGATGTACGTCGCAGAGGGCACGGGTGGACGCTGTACTATCCACAAACAGCAGCCCCAACGTGGCATCGGACAGGTGCGCTACCATTTGGACTCCGGCTGGCAGTGGCTCAACCAATCTGAGGTGTTCGGGATGTGAAAGCCAGATGTTTGTATTCGGCTTGATCTGAAGCTTATCGGCGATGGTTTTGGTACTCACTATACTCCTTTTGGATGGTTAGTAGGCTGACCTAAGCTATTTTACCTGAGCATGTATTGCTGCCTGTAATAACCCTGTACAATACAAGTCTCAACATCTTCCACGAGCCTAGCATCTGAGCAGCAGGCCCTCATACACGATTTGCTCATTTTACTTTCTGGAAAGGGGAAGCGCATTATGTCGCCCTATCCTGCGCTCGAACCGTTACCCCAGCGCCTGTTCTTCAACACGCTACCTACTGGCGAAGTTGAATTTTCTTGCTTTGTGCGCGTAAGCCCACCGAGTCGCCTGGACGATACATGGCTAGAATGGAGCATCGCCGGGCCAGATCAACAAACACACCTGCGTTGCGAGCGCGTTCTTACGCCTACCGAGCATGATGCCGGGCGGGTGTGGCTTACTGCGACCCTGCCTTCATCCTGGCCCACCAGTCAGCTTCAGGTTACGCTCCATACGCCCGAGGCGCGTATGCAAGGTACCTGGCCGGTTACTCACTACCAGCCGCCGCTGGTGCCGCAGCTCCCACTGGCAGGCACATCACTTGTACTCATCGGTCACCGTATTGGCGAAACCCATCGCGCCGCCTGGCAAATTCCCGCGCAGCAGTTCGCCTGGGACCTGCTGCCGCTTGGCGCGGAGGGCTTGCACCTGCTACGCGGGCCACTTACCGAACCTTTACCGGCGACACTCTTCACTGGCTTCGGGCAGGCAGTACTGGCCCCTGCGCCGGGCCGCGTGATTGAGGTGGTCGATGAGTACCCCGATGGCAAGCAGGTTGGCAGCTACCCGCACGAGCTTGCATTTTACCTGGAAAAGCTGCGCCGCGCCGCTGGAAATTATGTCATTCTTGATCATGGGGGCGGCGTCTATTCGTGCCTGGCACATCTTCAGCATCACTCCGTCTGCGTTCAGGCACAGCAAGAAGTTGGGGTTGGGCAAGAAGTTGGGAAACTGGGCAATTCCGGCTTCAGTTCCGGGCCACATCTGCATCTCCATTTCATGGATGGGCCTGATTTGCTCCAGGCTTCGCCGCTGCCAATGGCAGTACAGGCTGAGGGAAGTGTCATCGATCCACAAGCTGGGCAGATTATAAGCAGCTGATTTGCTGCCAGAACTATAATTCTCGCTAAGGGAAACTACGATACCGCCTAACTTGCCGGTGCTGCGCGGTGCACGCAGGCAAAGCAATGGTAGAAATCAAATTCTGCTACAATCTCATCACGACCTAGCGGTGCGGCATGGGCTAATGGACAACTTGATGTGCGGCCCATTACAGTCGGAGAGAGGTATACCTTCATGTCTGTCTTAAATGGAATAGCTCACTTCCAAAATCGGCGCGATGAGGTGCCGAATCAAGAACTGGCTAAAGACTTGACTGCCACTGATGATAAAAAAGGCATCCGAGAAATTGCCGAGAACATTTGGAGCAACAACCCAAACATTCAGAGCGATTGCCTCAAAGTCTTATATGAAATTGGCTACCTCAACCCCGCCTTGATTGCAGCTTATACTGAGGATTTTCTCAAGCTCTTGAACAGCAAGAATAACCGTATCGTGTGGGGCAGCATGATCGCCTTGTCCACAGTGTCCGATCTCCAGTCCGATACAATCTACAATCACCACGAGGAAATCCAGCGTATATTGGAACAAGGTTCGGTCATCACGATAGATAATGGAATCAAAACCCTAGCGATCGTTGCTTCCAAGAACGAAGCATACCGGAAGAAGCTGTTGCCCTATTTATTGAATCATTTGGCGACTTGTCGGCCTAAAGATGTTCCCCAGCACGCTGAGAAAACCATCGTGGCTGTGAATGCCAACCACAAGGATGAGTTTATCAAGGTACTGGAAAAACGGATGACTGATTTGACAACCTCGCAAGCAGCCAGAGTAAAACGAGTAATCAAAGAAGCCGAAAAACGCTAAACGAAAAGGCTGCCCAAATCGCGCATGTAGTCAACCGCTTTGCGCGCTATCCTAGTCATTTTGATGTATGCTCCCCCACACACAACGGCTAATACGCAAGCCGTTGTGCGAAACAACAGTGCAGCCGGATGGAACCACGTGGGTGGTGCGCCTGCGCGAAACCTGGGATCCGGCGCGGTTTCGGCTGGCGGGCGAGCAGGCGGCGGGCGATTTCGCGCATACCTGGGCATTTACGGTCGATGCGAATGGCGAAGTGGTTCGCTGGGAACATGAGGGCAACTTCCTGCCGCAGTTTGTGCATACAGATTTCAAGTGATCTCAGAGGTGGTTAGCGTAACGATGCGCTGCCGCAACAATGGTTCGCGAATTGCGGCGGCATCGAGCGCGCGCGCACCAAGAAACGTGACGAAGCGGGCAAAGCCGCGCGCCAATGCCTCGGCAAACGCTTCATTCTGGCCCAGCGTATCATCTTCTAACCACAGCCCCAGGATGACATATGTGTTCGTTGTCCGGTCGAATTTGCTGTCGAAGCGCGCAACCAGCTGGTCGCCCCAGAGGATCGGGAGCACATAATAGCCAAACTGGCGCAAATGCTCGGGCTTGTACACTTCCCAGATATACTCGAAGCCAAACACAACCTTCGCCCGGCCGCGCGCACTCACATGATCGAGCGGCGCAAGGAAAACAACTTCTTCCGTGGTAGTTGTGTCTAAGGGTGCCCAGGCCGCAGGCACGCGCCCGGCGCTTAGCTCATTCAGTAGCGCAACATCGCTGCCCAGCATCAGATGCGGGGTCTTCCAGCTTTCTATACGCACCTCGACGATTTCACCCGCGGCGAGCATGGCGCTCAGCAATTTCTTCGCGGCCTGCTCGGGGTCGCCGCGCCCATGAAACGCATCGCTTGAGCGCGTGACCCGCGATAACCCAGAAAAGCCGATCTCTTTGGTGATGAGGAAGCGATTGGCTTCATCCTCGCTGCTTTCACGAATGAGGTGCCCAGGCGCAACCGCCTCGGTAAGCGCATACACCCGCTCGAAGCGCTCACGGTGGTGGGTCATCACCTCGCCGGTGATCCATAGGTAATACAGCGCCAGTGCGCTATCTTTGCGGCCACGATAGCTTTCGGTGCGCGTGCGCTTCGCCATCTCGAACGTGCGGTTGCTCACGGTGCCACGCTCGCGCAGAATGGTGCGCATTTCTTCGATCGCGTCGGCGTGCTCGTGGGCCAGGCTGCGCAGGCGCATGTTACGCTCGCGCTCACGGCGCATCACCACGCGCCAGTGGGGTAGCTCGTCCATCGGGCGGGCCGCCAGCCAGCTGCCCCAATCGAAAAATTCGCGCTGCTGGTAGGTTACTGCTTCCCACATGCCGGGCGCATAATCGAGCACGCGGCTGTGCAGGGTAATGTCCTGGCTGCGCGTGATCATTTGCAAGGGGTCGAGCTGCAAATATTCGATTGCACGCATGGCTTGCGCGGTACCTGCGAGGCCACGCCAGCGCCGACCCGGCCACAGGCCCTGCTTTCCCAGGATGAAGCGGCGTGCGGTTTCCACGGGAATAGTGAGCATAGCAATGTATTCCTGCTAAAGCGGCGCTGGGCCGGGCTGCATAGCGCGGGCAATTCGCTCGATCTGTTTGATATGCGGCCGCTCATGCCGGGCGAGCCACGCGGCATAGAATAGCACGGTGCGTTCGAGCGGCTTGCCTGCCCCGATGACAGTTGCCGCGCGCGCCCATGCTGCTGGGGTGAGTGGCGCTAGCATTGCCAATAGCTCGGTGCGTTGCGCCGAAAAGGCAGCAAACGAGCGCGCAAAGGGTTGCTCGCGATAGTCGGTCTTTTCGATCCAGGTTGTGGGATTGATCGCACGCAGTGTTGGATGGTCGAGGGTAAGGATTTCTGTCATGCACTTGCCCCACATATCGGCACAGGCACGCAGGTGGGCCAGCACCTCGTTCGCCGACCATTCGCCCGGGGCAGGGGAAGCGTGTAGCTGCGTTGGTGCCAGTGCGGCAGTGAGTCCGGCAATACGCGGCGGCCCGGCAGCAAGCATCGTCAGCACCTGTGCGGTGGCAGGCGCGTTTTCGGTCACCTCATACTCTCCTTGTTTGCAGTAGCGAGCATAGTAGGAAAGAGGAACCAGTGTGGGAAGTACCTGTGCTGTGCCACCTCAAGCACAAATTCCACGGATAGCACTTCAGGCAAAGGGAACAAATGTGCTGCTATTATAGCATAGATATACAGGTATAGTATGCGATGTTCGATTGAACTGGACGGTGTAACATAGCTTCTGTACTTTGGGAAAGGGCCACCGCTTGAGGAGCGGGGTCGGGTGTATCCTTGGCGTTGCCTAGACGACCAAGAAAGGAACACCCGATGCCCCGCCAGCCCGATTG